>OGQG01002494.1_pt1 | contig 10711 bp, 8 predicted proteins | sample 1553201 | NCBI WGS metagenome assembly OGQG01 (sample SAMEA2579925, study PRJEB22360) | human gut metagenome | biome: human gut; feature: human-associated habitat; material: faeces | place: Denmark | collected 2008/2010
TATCCCCTCAAGATTGAGGGGCAGGGGAGTTGAAGTGTCGAAGACACTTTTTTATTGTTGTTTTATTGACAATCTCCCTGCAAATTAGTAAAATTAGCGGTGGCGGAAAAAAGATAGAAACACAAAACGCCAAAGCAAAATGTTTTTAAGGAGAATTACATAAGATGAGTATTTCCATGATTGGAATCGACCATAGTATGGCTCCCATAGATATAAGAGCCTTATTTGCATTTACCAGAAAAAATGCAGGAGAGGCAATGGAGAAAATAAAAGAGCAGCCTGGAATCAACGGCTGCATTATCCTGTCCACATGCAACCGCCTGGAAGTCTGGGCAAGCGTTGATGAGGAAACTGAGATTTCTTTATATGAAGAGCTTTGCAGATTAAAAAAAATACAGAACAGAGAATACGAGAAGTATTTTATAAAACGGGAAGGTCATGACGCTGTAGAACATCTGTTTTATCTTGCATCAGGGCTGAAATCCCAGATTTTGGGTGAAGACCAGATCCTGACGCAGGTAAAGGACGCCCTTGGAATTGCCAGAGAACATTTTACCACAGACGGAGCTCTTGAGGTACTTTTTCGAATGGCCGTGACAGCAGGCAAGAAGATCAAAACAGAAGTCCCATTTTCCCATGGAAATCCATCTGTGATCCATCAGGCTATACAAATGCTGGAAAAACAAGGCTATTCAGTAAAAGAAAAGGTCTGTATGGTGATCGGAAACGGTGAGATGGGAAAGGTGGCAGCTCAGACCCTAATGGAGAGCGGAGCAGATGTAACAGTAACAGTCCGCCAGTACCGAAGTGGTATGGTAAGCATTCCTTTTGGCTGTAAAAGAATTAATTATGGAGAACGAATGGAATATCTGCCAAAATGCGATCTTGTGGTAAGCGCCACGGCAAGTCCAAACTTCACTTTGCGCGAAGAGCTGTTTGAGGATCTGGAACTGGAGAAAACCATTGTACTTATTGACCTGGCGGTTCCAAGAGATATTGAACCGGAGGTGGGCAGGTTTGAAGGTGTGACTTTATATGATATGGACAGCTTCAAAACGGATGAGAAGCCTGCCGAGCTTCAGGAACATCTGGAGGCAGCTGGAAAAATCGTCCGTGAGCAGATGGATGAATTTTTTAAATGGCTGGAAGGGAAAAATCTGATCCCGCGTATACAGGAAATTAAAGAAAATGCAGTAAATGATTTTAATTTAAGAATTATGAAGCCTCTGAAAAACACTCATATGGAAGAGCAGGAAAAAGAGCAGCTGTTGAGTGCAGTGGACCGTGCAATGGAAAAGGTTGTAAACAAAATGTTGTTTGGACTCAGGGACAGCATGAATGAACAGGCATTTCTGGAATGTGTAGCAGGACTGGAGAAAACATATGAAAAATAAGCGTTATTTTCCACTGTATGTGGATCTATCGGATAAGAACATTGTGGTAGTGGGTGGGGGAACCATTGCCACAAGAAGAGTGAAAGCATTATTATTATTTACCAGGAATATTACAGTAATTGCGCCGAAGATGACAGCAGATCTCTGGGAACTGGGCAAGCTGGGAAAAATTCAGATCCAGCCCCGCCCTGTGAAAAAATCAGATTTCTCTATGGCTTATATGGTGCTGGCTGTTACGAATAACAGTGAGTTAAATGAGGAAATTTACCGTATCTGTAAAGAAGAGGGAATTTATGTAAATGTTGCAAGTGATAAGAATTTGTGCGATTTTTACTTTCCCGGAATTTGTCTGAAGGATGATATTGTAGTGGGAATCACGGCCAGCGGTGTCAATCACAAAAAGGCTAAGGCAGTAAGAGAAAAAATGCAGGCACTTCTGGAAGAACTGGAAAAAGATGAGGATAGTTATGAATAAAAAAGTTGTGATCGGAAGCAGGGAAAGCAAGCTTGCCGTACTGCAAAGCCAGATGGTGAGGGACTATATTGTCTGCAAGCACCCGGAAACAGATGTGGAAATTCTTACCATGAAGACCACAGGTGACAAAATTCTGGACCGTACGCTTGATAAAATCGGAGGAAAAGGTCTGTTTGTAAAAGAACTGGACCGGGCGCTTCTGGAAGGAAGAAGCCAGTTGTCGGTTCATAGTATGAAAGATATGCCAATGGAAATCTCAGAGGAACTTCCCATACTTGCTTTTTCCAGACGTGAAGATGCAAGGGATGTACTGGTTCTTCCAGAAGGCTGCTATACTTTGGATCCATCCAAACCCATCGGATGTTCCAGTCTTCGAAGAAAACTGCAGCTGAAAGAAATTTATCCGGATATGAATGTGAAAAGCATTCGTGGAAATCTTCAGACAAGACTGGAGAAGCTGGATAACGGAGATTATGCTGGGTTAGTTCTTGCAGCCGCAGGGTTGAAGCGTCTGGGACTTGAAAAAAGAATCAGCCGGTATTTTGATACAGAAGAAATGGTTCCGGCAGCAGGTCAGGGAATCCTGGCTGTCCAGGGAAGAAAAGGGCTGGATTATGAATATCTGGAAGGATATGACGATCTGCAGGCACACCAGGCGGCAGCAGCGGAGCGTGCCTTTGTGAAATATTTAAACGGAGGCTGTACTTCTCCTGTGGCAGCCTATGGAGAAATCAAAGATGGTCAGTTGAAACTTACCGGCCTTTATTACGAGGAAGAAACCGGACATTACCTGAAAGGATATAAAACAGGAAATCCTTCAGATGCAGAAGAACTGGGAACTTCTCTTGCAAAAGAACTGCAGGAGCGCTGCAAAGTGGAATACAAAGAGTCTGGCTTGCAGGAAGACAACAAAAAAGAACCGGGAAAAGTCTGGCTGGTGGGAGCCGGTCCTGGAGATGTGGGACTTTTTACAATGAAAGGTGCCCAGGTGCTGGAACAGGCAGATGTGGTTGTTTATGACAGCCTGGTAGGACAGGGAATCCTGACCAGAATTCCTGCTTCTGCAAAATTGATCAACGTGGGAAAACGTGCCGGCCACCATACCATGTCCCAGGAGAAGATCAATCAGGTTCTTGCTGAAGAGGCAAAAAAGGGCAACAAGGTAGTACGCCTGAAAGGCGGCGATCCTTTTCTCTTTGGACGAGGAGGAGAGGAGCTGGAGCTTCTTACAAAGGAGGGCATTCCTTATGAAATAGTTCCTGGTGTGACATCCCCGATTTCCGTACCTGCATACAATGGAATTCCTGTGACACACCGGGATTTCTGTTCCTCTGTCCATGTTATCACCGGACATAAGCGCAAGGGAATGGAGTATGATATTGATTTTGAGCCACTGGTGCATACAAGGGGAACTCTTGTTTTTCTTATGGGGATCACTGCTATGGAGGATATCTGCAATGGTCTTATGAAAGCTGGTATGGAACCGGATATGCCTGCCGCTGTTTTGTCCAAAGGAACCACAGCAGGTCAGAAACGAGTGGTGGCTACTGTTGGTACCCTGAAAGCCGCGGCTGACCAGGCGAAGATTCAGACACCGGCCATTATTGTGGTAGGAAAGGTCTGCACTCTGGCAGATGATTTTGCCTGGTATGAGAAATTACCTCTGGCAGGCTGGAAGATTCTTGTCACCCGGCCAAAGGAGAATATTTCCAGAACTGCGGCCCTTCTTCGGGAGAAAGGTGCAGAAGTACTGGAACTTCCATCCATCAGTATTATCCCTCTGGAGGATCAGAGCAGACTGTACCAGGCCTTTTCTCATATCCGCAGCTATGACTGGCTGGTATTTACAAGTCCTGCAGGCGTGAAAGTTTTCTTTGGGCAAATGGAGAAAAAGAAGATCGACCTGCGTTCTCTTGGAAATGCAAAAATCGCGGTGATCGGTGAGGGCACAAAGAAGAAATTTCTGGAAAGAGGAATCTATCCGGATTTCATGCCTTCTGTTTATGATGGAAATACCCTTGGAAAAGAACTTGGCGCTCTTTTAAATGGAACAGAAAAGATTCTGATTCCAAGAGCCTCCCTTGGAAACAAGGAGCTGGCAGAAGAACTGAAAAAAACAGGTGCACAGGTGGATGATGTTCCGACTTATGAGACCGGATATGTAAGCTGTCCTCTTATTAATGAGAAAAAAGAATTTGAAGAGGGAGCCATTGACCTGGCTGTATTTACCAGCGCTTCCACAGTGAAAGGCTTTGTAGAGAATACCAAAGGACTTGATTATTCCAGGGTTCGTGCTGCATGTATTGGAAAACAGACTCGTGCAGCGGCGGATTCTTATGGAATGCAGACATATATGTCAGAAAAAGCAACCATCGACAGTCTGATCGAACTGGTTGAGACACTGAAGAGGAGAGAAGAAAAATGGAACTGATTAAGAGACCTAGAAGATTAAGGGGCAGTGCGAATTTACGAAAAATGGTGAGAGAGACCAGAATGGACAAATCTTCTCTTATCTATCCGCTGTTTGTAATGGAAGGAAATGGAATCCAGGAAGAGATTCCTTCCATGGAAGGGCAGTACCGTTACAGCCTGGATCGTCTTCCTTATAAGCTGGAGCAGTTGGAAAAAGCAGGGGTAAACAGCATTATGCTTTTTGGAATCCCGGATCATAAGGATGAAGTCGGAAGCGGTGCTTACGCGCAGGATGGTATTGTACAGAAGGCACTTCGGGAAGCAAAGAGCAGATTTCCAGAGATGTATTATGTGACAGATGTGTGCATGTGTGAATATACCTCCCACGGTCACTGCGGCGTTCTTTGCGGCCATGATGTTGACAACGATAAGACATTGGAGCTTCTGGCAAAAACAGCTCTGTCTCATGCGCAGGCTGGCTCTGATATGATCGCGCCTTCCGATATGATGGACGGACGTGTAGCTGCTATCCGTAAAGAACTGGATCTGGGCGGTTATATCAATATTCCAATCATGTCTTATGCGGTGAAATACGCTTCTGCGTTCTATGGCCCATTCCGTGATGCGGCCGGAAGTGCTCCTGCTTTTGGAGACCGCAAGAGCTATCAGATGGATTTCCACAACAGAAGAGAGGGAATGAAAGAAGCTCTTATGGATATTGAAGAGGGCGCTGATATTATTATGGTGAAGCCTGCCATGTCCTATCTTGATATGGTATCTGAGATCTCCAAGGCTGTGAATGTTCCGGTAGCTGCCTATAGCGTAAGCGGTGAGTATGCCATGGTGAAGGCAGCGGCAAAGATGGGCTGGATCGATGAAGAGCGGATCATTGGAGAAATGGCTGTGGGAGCTTATCGTGCAGGTGCCCAGATTTATATCACTTATTTTGCAGAAGAAATTGCAAAAATGATAGAGGAAGGGAGAATCGGATAATGACAAAGTCTGAGAAGCTTTTTGAGAGAGCGGTAAAAAGAATCCCTGGTGGTGTAAACAGTCCGGTGCGTGCATATGGCGCTATTGGAGAAGCACCGAGATTTATTGAACGTGCAGAAGGCTGCTATATTTATGATGTAGATGGCAACCGCTATATTGATTACATAGATTCCTGGGGACCAATGATCCTGGGACACAATTTCCCTGCAATACGGGAAAGCGTTCTGAAGGCCTGTGAAAAAGGCCTGAGCTTTGGATGCGCTACAGAGATCGAAGTGAAAATGGCTGAATTTATCTGTGACAGAATCCCGCATGTGGATATGATCCGAATGGTCAATTCTGGTACAGAGGCTGTTATGAGTGCAATCCGTGTGGCAAGAGGTTATACAGGGAAAAATAAGATCATCAAATTTGCAGGCTGCTATCATGGGCACAGTGATGCTATGCTGGTGAGCGCAGGTTCCGGTGTGATGACAAGTGGTGTGCCGGACAGTGCCGGTGTTCCAAAAGGCTGTACAGAGGATACTATGCTGGCAGTTTACAACGATCTTGGCAGTGTGGAGACTCTTTTTCAGCAGGCAGATGGCCAGGTGGCAGCAGTGATCGTGGAAGCAGTGGGAGCCAACATGGGCGTAGTTCCGCCAAGTGAAGGATTTCTGCAGGGACTTCGCGCTCTTTGCGACCAATACCATGCCCTTTTTATTTTTGATGAGGTGATCACCGGATTCCGACTTGCCTTTGGGGGCGCAGCACAGTACTTTGGTGTAACACCGGATCTGGTTACTTATGGAAAAATCATTGGTGCCGGAATGCCGGTAGGTGCATATGGCGGAAGAAGAGATGTGATGGAACTGGTTGCTCCGGCAGGAAGAGTATATCAGGCAGGTACTTTAAGTGGAAATCCGGTAGCTATGGCTGCCGGGCTTACCCAGCTGAAATATTTGTATGACCATCAGGAAATTTACACGGAATTGGAGAAAAAGGGAGAGCTTCTCTACGGTGGAATGGGAAAAATTGTGAAAGAAAAAGGCCTGAATTACCAGATGAATCATGTGGGCTCTCTTGGAAGCCTGTTCTTTACGGGACAGCCTGTTGTCGATTATGTTTCTGCAAAATCTTCTGACACAGGGGCATTTGCAGAATATTTCAAAAAAATGCTGAATATGGGAATTCATATGGCTCCGTCCCAGTTTGAAGCCATGTTCCTGTCAGCGGCTCATACAGATGAAATTATTATGGAAACTCTGGATGCAGTAAAGCTTGTTCTTTGAAAACGTGTGTGGTATAATCTAGACACAATTACATAAAAGAAACCAGAATACGAGTTGCTGTAATAAAATGCGGCTGTAACAAATGAACCGCGGCAGAGGATTTACTGATATAGAGGATGCAGTAATATTCAGAGCTGCACAGTGACCCGTTACGCTGTAAAAAAGATCGGAAGAACAGCGTGAACGGACGGTTTCCAGAAAGAGACTGTAGGAGGCTAGACAAATGGGTAAGAAATATGTGGCTTATGTAGGAACCTATACTCACGGAACCAGCAAAGGAATTCAGGTTTATGACGTGAACCTGGAAGAAGGTACTCTCACAGAGAGAAGTGAAGTGGAAGTAAGTAATGCGTCTTATACTGCGGTATCCAAGAATGGAAAATACCTTTATTCTATCGAGGATGAGGGTGTTGCGGTATTCAAGCGTGATCATAATGGCGATTTGGCACGTATCAACAGCGTGGATATTGATGGCATGAGAGGTTGTTTCCTTGCTACAGACGTAGATGGCAAATATCTTTACGTAGCAGGTTATCACGATGGAAAGGTAACCGTTGTACACACTCATAAGGATGGACGTCTTGGAAGTGTTATGGACGGTGTTTTCCACACTGGTCTTGGAAGTGTTGCAGAGCGCAACTTCCGTCCTCACGTAAACTGTGTACGTCCTACTCCGGATAATAAATATCTCTGCGCAGTAGATAATGGAATTGACCAGATCAAGGTTTACCGGATCAATAAGCGCACAGATAAGCTGGAGCTTGTTGATATTGTCCGCTGCCCGAGAGAGAGCGGACCGCGTATTATCCGTTTCAGCGCAGATGGACGTTATGCATATGTTCTGTTTGAGCTGAGCAATGAGATTAAAGTGTACAGCTACAATGGAGAGGGTGATACTCCGGAGTTTGAGCTGCTTCAAAGTGTTTCCACCCTTGCGAAGAAGGAAGACGGAAGCGTATCTCATAATGCCGCATCAGGTCTTGCTCTTGCACCGGATGGCAAGCATTTATTCTGCACTACAGCAGGTGAGAATACAGTAGGTATGTTTGAGGTAGATGGTGAGACTGGTCTTCTGGATCGTAAATTTGTTCTTCCTGTAAGTGGTGATTATCCGAAAGACCTTGTTATTTTCCCGGATAATCAGCACATTGCCGTTGCCAACCACTCCAGCAACAGCATTACAACCTTCAAGGTTGACTACGAGAAGAACATCATTATGATGAAGGGTAAACCACGTAAGATCGAGACCCCGAACTGTATCAATATCTGGCCGGTACCGGATGGAGAGGATATTGAGGATATAGAGGCCTGATACATTCTGATTGACAAACAGGAAATGCTGTATTATACTTTTCGATGTTGTGTTGAGAATTGAATAAAACGACCATTTTGGTGCCTGGTGGAAATTAAAATAAATTCTAGCAGGTCAAACGGGAAACAGGTGAAAATCCTGTGCTATGCCGTAGCTGTAACAGTTGAGTAAGCTTTCGAAACCACTGAATTTTTATCGGGAAGGGAAAGCATTATGATGACACTGGAGCCAGAATACCGGCCAGAATGAAGAACTTTTGCTGCGGGGCACGGTATAGGGGTTGGTTTTATATAACAGGATTATTATGTCATTAAGCCGCTGCGTTAGCAGCGGCTTTTTCACGCTTTTATTACATGAATTCCCTGATTTGGCAGAAGTTTATGCTATTGGAAAGGATAAACACAAATGGCAGAATTGTTAAAGAATATTCAGTCATATTGGGATATGAGAGCTGGAGGATTTTCAGATGCCAGTATGGAAGAAAGAAAAACAGAACCTGGAGAGAGATGGGAAAATATTTTCAAAAATTCTCTTAAAACGGGATGCCATGTATTAGATGATGGGTGTGGCGCTGGCTTTTTTACCACTTTGCTTGCTTCGATGGGATTTCAGGTGACTGCGGTAGATTATAGCACAAAAATGCTGGAAGAAGTCAGAAGAAATCTGGAGACAGAAGGACTTAAAGCAGAACTTCATCAGATGGATGTGCAAAGCTTAGAATTTGCTGATAATTCCTTCGACGCAGTGGTATCAAGAAACGTATTCTGGAACCTGGAGCATGCAGATAAAGCTTATGAGGAAGCGTACAGGGTTCTAAAAAAAGATGGAATTCTAATTCTGGAAGATGGAAATTATTATCGCCGTTTTTTTAGTGATAAGTATCAGAAAGCCTATGATGAGTTTCAGCGGGGACATGAAAAAGAAGAACAAGGGTGCCATGCGCGACATAATAAAGAAAATGTAGATTTTTCCATTATGGATGAAATTGCAAAGAAATTGCCAATGAGTCAGGTAGATCGACCTGCCTGGGATTTTAATAAACTTGTAGAAACAGGATTTCATAAAATACAGGTGGAAATAGCTGGCAGCCCTTTACCGATGAGTTTTTGTATTGTAGCACAGAAAGGCTGAAAAAGTGAAAAGAGAGATTATAAAACGACTGATTTCACTTGTGATTATTTTGTTTGGGCTGTCTCTGATGACCTTTGGACTTACATATATTTTGCCGTCAAATCCAGCTGAACAGCTGGCAGAATCTATGGGTGCAGGTCATGACCGGGAGGTAATCGCAAAGATTGAAGAAAAATACGGATTAGACAAATCTTTTGGAGAGCAGTATGTGAACTGGCTGAAGGGTGCGTTACATGGCGATTTCGGAATGTCGGTAAAATATGCACAGCCCGTTTCTCAGGTATTAGGAAGAAAACTCCCCAATACGGTTAAACTGGCAGTTGCATCGTTTATTCTGATGATATTAATTTCTTTTCCGTTAGGAATTTTATCAGCAGTATATAAGGATAAAAAGGCTGATTATATTATTCGGTTTATGTCTTTTATTGGAATTTCACTGCCTAGCTTCTGGGTTGGTATGATGATGATCTATTTTTTTGCAGTTAAGATGCACTGGCTGCCTGTGGGGGGATCAGATTCTTTTAAAAGTCTGATCATGCCGTCTGTAACACTTTCGTTAAGCATGAGTGCGTACTACATAAGACGGATCAGGGCGGTAATGGTCGAGCAGATGAATGAGGAATATATAAATGGCTGTCAAGCAAGGGGAATTGGAAGGTTTCGTACAATTTTCTTTCATGTGCTGCCAAATTCCCTGCTTACTGTAGTGACAATGCTCGGCATGTCATTTGGAGGATTACTTGGTGGAACAATGATCGTTGAAACGGTCTTTAGCTGGAATGGAATCGGCAGCGCAGCAGTGGCTGCGATTTCCGGCAGAGATTACCAGCTGATCCAGGGATATGTTATGTGGATGGGATGTATTTATGTACTGGTGAATCTTTTGGTAGATATATCTTACCAGTGGCTTGATCCAAGAATTAGAAGAGGAGCCCTGCAACATGAAGAGTAAGAAAAAATTATGGATTCGTTTTGTGATTATAATGGCATTTGCAGTGCTTTTCTTATTATTTGCATTGTTCGCGGGAAAATTTGCACCTTATGATCCGTTGGAAACACACTATACAGACCTTCTGAAAGCGCCATGCAAACAGTATCTCATGGGAACTGATCAGATGGGAAGGGATATGTTTTCGAGAATTCTTTACGGAGGAAAAACATCACTTTTGATCGCATTTGTTGTGACAGCGATCATTTCCGTTGTAGGAATTCTTATCGGGACAATAGCAGGCTTCTGGGGAGGCGCTTTTGATGCTGTTTTAATGCGTTTATCTGACATGCTGATGGCCTTTCCTGGTTCCATTTTTACAATTGCACTTGTAAGCTTTCTTGGTACAGGACTTCCAAATCTGATTTTGGCAATGACCATAACAGGATGGACTTATTATGCAAGAATTAGCCGGTCATTAGTGCTTTCCATAAAAAATAATACATATATAGAGCAGGCAAGACTGGGAGGCGCTAATAATTTCCGGATTATGACAGGTTATATTATTCCAAATGTCATGCCTTCGCTGTTAGTAAATATTACGCAGGATATTGGAAGTAAACTTTTGACCATTGCAGGTCTTTCCCTGCTGGGGCTTGGTTCCCAGCCACCTACACCGGAGTGGGGATATATGCTGTCTGAGGGAAAAGACTATATGTATTCGGCACCCTGGATGCTTATGGCACCTGGTATTGTTATTTTAATAAATGTAATCATATTTAATTTACTTGGAGA
>OGQG01002495.1_pt1 | contig 10708 bp, 6 predicted proteins | sample 1553201 | NCBI WGS metagenome assembly OGQG01 (sample SAMEA2579925, study PRJEB22360) | human gut metagenome | biome: human gut; feature: human-associated habitat; material: faeces | place: Denmark | collected 2008/2010
AGGTATCTTTCCATAGCCAGTGCATCTTCCGGCATTTTTTCAGTCAGCCGCACTGCCTGAAACTGCTTTCCATAAACCGGATGCTGTGTAAAATTCCCCTCCAGTTCTACAGATGCTCCCTGTGTGACCACCGGAAAACTTCCAACGCAGGTCAGCTCATCTTCCTCGCTGACCCCTTTTAATACCATAACCGTATATCCATTATCTTCATTTCGAAAAATAATATGATCAATATATCCTGTAATGCTCTCGCTCATTTCTTCCTCTTTCTTCCGGCCCCAAAATTGCTACTGTTTTTCAGCCTTATAACAGCAAAACCAGGATATCTATGATCTATCATAAATATTCCTGGCTCCTGTCTGCAGTTATTAAGATTCCATACGGCTCATTATCTCTGCATATTTGCCGGTTCCAACAGCTACCACATGCATCGCATTCTGAACAGTCAGAGTATTTACCCCTGTCCTCTGCTCGATCAGTGCATCCATTCCCCGAAGCAGTGCTCCTCCGCCCGCCAGGACAATTCCTCTGTCCACAATATCAGCGGCCAGTTCCGGCGGTGTCTTTTCCAGCACTCCATGGACTGCTTCTACAATCTGTCCTGTCGCATCTTTCAGTGCCTCACGGATTTCTTCGGAAGTCAGTTTTACTTTTTTCGGAAGTCCTGTAAGTACATTTCGTCCTTTTACTTCCATCACCTGTGGATTCGCCTCTTCGATAGCTGTGCCGATTTTTATTTTGATTGCTTCTGCAGTATCCGATCCGATAAACAAACTGTGCGTCTTTCGTATATAACTCATGATTGCCTGGTCAAACGCATCTCCCGCAACCTTGATCGTTGATGACACAACAACACCGCCAATCGAAATAACAGCAATATCCGTTGTGCCGCCACCAATATCCACGATCAGATTGCCAAAAGGCTTGGTAATATCCACACCGGCACCGATTGCAGCAGCGATTGGTTCTTCAACCAGAAACACTTCTCTCGCTCCTGCCTGATAAGTTGCTTCTTCCACTGCTTTACGTTCAATCTCCGTGATACCACTCGGCACACACACGCTGATCCGTGGTTTGCGGAACGCCCGCCGCCCCATCGCCTTGGCGATAAAATATTTCAACATTTTTTCCATAACGACAAAATCTATGATCATTCCCTGACGAATCGGACAGATTACTTCCATATTGGAAGTAACATGCCCAGCCATCTGCCGGGCTTCTTCACCAATTGCTTTGATCTTCTCTGTATCTTTATCATATACTACTACAGATGGTTCGCTCAAAACAAGGCCTCTGCCCGTAGAATATACCAGACTGTTTGTCGTTCCCAGATCTATTCCTATATCATTTGCAGGCATAAGATCTCCCTTCCATATGCTTCCTGTAAAAATCTGATATTCTTTCGTTATACATATAATCACGCTTATTATAAACAACTTTTCAGCAATTGAAAAGTCCCTTATTCATAACAAAACACCTGCGGATATTAACACGCACAATAACCGGCCGTTTACTTTAAATATTTTGCCACATACTGGCCTGTATAGGAATCCGGGCAGACAGCAATTTCTTCCGGTGTACCTGTTGCAATAACAGTACCTCCACGTTCACCGCCTTCCGGTCCCATATCTATGATATAATCTGCAGTTTTGATCACATCCAGATTATGCTCGATGACTACAACTGTATTGCCGCCCTCTGTCAGGCGCTGCAGGATCTCAACAAGCTTATGAACATCCGCAAAGTGAAGTCCTGTCGTCGGCTCATCCAGAATATAAATGGTACGACCGGTACTGCGTTTGCTGAGTTCAGTCGCAAGCTTGATTCTCTGCGCTTCTCCACCCGAAAGTTCGGTAGATGGCTGTCCAAGACGGATATAAGAAAGTCCTACATCATAGAGTGTCTGAATCTTTCTCTTAATGGAAGGAATGTTCTCGAAGAAAGCAAGAGCCTCTTCCACCGTCATATTCAAAACATCGTAAATACTCTTGTCTTTGTATTTTACTTCCAGTGTCTCACGGTTATATCGTTTGCCTTTGCAGACTTCACATGGTACATAAACATCTGCAAGGAAATGCATCTCAATCTTGATGATACCATCACCACTGCAGGCTTCGCAGCGTCCGCCTTTGACATTAAAACTAAAACGTCCTTTCTTATAGCCACGTGCTTTGGCATCAGCTGTAGATGCAAACAGATCACGGATCTGATCAAACACACCTGTATAGGTTGCAGGATTGGAACGCGGTGTACGTCCGATCGGTGACTGATCGATACTGATTACCTTATCCAGCTGATCCAGTCCCTGAATTTCTTTATGTTTCCCCGGAATCACTCTAGCTCTGTTGAGGTCTCGCGCAAGCGTCTTATACAGAACTTCATTGATCAGGGAACTTTTGCCAGAACCGCTGACTCCCGTCACCGCAGTCATAATGCCAAGCGGCACATCTACATTTACCTGTTTCAGATTGTTTTCTGCTGCTCCACGGATTTTCAGCCAGCCGGTCGGTTGTTTACGTTCTGTCGGTACCGGAATTTTGCAACGTCCGCTCAGGTAAGCACCTGTAATTGAACGTTCATTCTTCATCAGAGTCTCTGCCGTACCAATTTCCACCAGTTCTCCACCATGTTCTCCGGCTCCCGGACCGATATCCACAACACAGTCCGCTGCGCGCATGGTATCTTCATCATGTTCAACCACAATCAGACTGTTACCCAGATCACGAAGACGCATCAGTGCACGAAGAAGCTTATCATTATCTCTCTGATGAAGTCCGATACTCGGTTCATCCAGAATATAAGCGACTCCCACCAGTCCGGAACCAATCTGTGTTGCCAGACGGATTCTCTGTGCTTCCCCACCGGACAGCGTCGCTGTTGCACGGCTCAGAGACAGATAATCCAAACCTACCTCAGACAGAAAACCAACTCTTGCACGGATTTCTTTCAGAATCTGCTTACCGATCAGTTCCTGCTGTTCAGTAAGTTTCAGCTCACTCATAAATTTCTTCAGATTTTCTATAGAAAGAGAAGTCACTTCATAAATATTGCGATTTCCTATCGTCACCGCCAGAGATTCTTTTTTTAATCGCTGGCCTTTGCAGGTCTTACACGGTGTGATCCGCATAAACGACTCATACTCCTGTTTCATCGCATCGGATCCTGTTTCGCGGTATCGCTGTTCCACATTTTTGATCAGACCCGGGAAAGCAACGTCATAAACGCCTTCTCCACGCTGACCTTTATAATATACTTTGACAGCATGTCCATTTGTACCATGGATCAGAACATTCTTAACATCATCCGGATAATCCTGGAACGGAGTATCCAGGCTGAAATGGTATTCTTTCGCCAGTGCATCAAGGATTGCTCTTGTAAAACTGCCCTTATCTGTACAGGACTGCCAGCCCATGACCACAATAGCTCCCTGGGAAATACTCAGAGATTTATCCGGAATCATCAGATCAATATCAAATTCCATCTTATATCCCAGACCAAAACAATCCGGGCAGGCTCCAAACGGATTATTAAACGAAAAGCTTCTCGGCTCGATCTCATCAATACTGATCTGACAATCCGGGCAGGCAAAGCTCTGACTGAATGTCTTCACAGTACCATCCATCGTATCTACCATAAGCAATCCATCCGAAAGATTCAGAACTGTCTCAATGGAATCAGACAATCGTTTCTCAATTCCCGGTTTTACTACCAGACGGTCTACGATAATTTCTATATTATGTTTGATGTTTTTATCCAGTTTAATTTCTTCAGACAGCTCATACAGATTTCCATCAATCTGTACGCGTACATAACCGCTGCGTTTCGCCTGATCCAGAAGCTTTGCATGTGTTCCCTTTCGACCACGAACTACCGGTGCCAGAAGCTGCAGCTTTGTTCTTTCAGGAAGGGCCATAATATGATCAACCATCTGATCGACTGTCTGCTTTTTGATTTCCTTTCCGCACTTCGGACAATGCGGAATACCAATACGTGCATAAAGAAGTCGGAAATAGTCATAAATTTCTGTAACTGTTCCAACCGTTGAACGCGGATTGCGGTTGGTAGATTTCTGATCGATGGAAATTGCCGGTGGCAGTCCTTCGATCGACTCTACATCCGGTTTCTCCATCTGACCCAGAAACTGCCTTGCATAAGATGACAGAGATTCCATATAACGTCTCTGCCCCTCTGCATAGATCGTATCAAATGCCAGAGAAGACTTTCCTGATCCGCTGACTCCCGTCAGAACCACAAATTCATCTCTCGGAATATCCACACTCAGATTCTTGAGATTGTTGACATTTGCTCCTCGAATCTTAATAAACTTTTTTCCAGTTGTTCGTTCAGACATCTTTTCTCCTCTTATCCGCTGCATGTTCGCACTTATTCTTCATCCAACAGAAGCTCTGCCAGGATATGATTGCTCACATGAATTCCTTTTCTTGTAAATCTCCAGTTCGTACCAGTCTTCTCCAGGAATCCGGTCTCTTTATATTTTTGCAGGACAGAACCATAAATATTCTCAAGCTTCTGTCCGAAGTTCTGTTCAAAATCGATCTCTGAAATCCCTTCCGTCATACGAAGCCCCAGATACATAAATTCTTCTATCTGGTCTTTAAGTGAAAGTTTCAGAACATCTTTACGAATTCGTTCTGTGTTTCCGGAAAATCCCAGATATTCCTGCATATCTCTCGTATTGGAAAAACGGTTTTCCCCATAAAGAGAAGATGCTCCCAGCCCCAGGCCAAGATATTCTGTACGTTTCCAGTAACCGATATTATGCCGACATGCATATCCGTCTTTTGCATAATTGGATATTTCGTATTGTTGATATCCATACTCTGCAAGAATCCCCGCTGTGTCCTCATACATCTGATACTCCGTATCTTCATCCGGAAGGTCCAGTTCACACTCCGCAAACGGAGTTCCCTCCTCGATGATCAGACTATAGGCAGAAATATGTTCCGGTTTCAGCTCCGCGACCTGACGAAGGTGAGCACGCCATGCCTCTCCTGTCTGTCCGGGGATTGCAAACATCAGATCTATATTAATATTTTGAAACCCGGCTTCTCTTGCCCACTGATAACTCTGAAGAAATTCTTCATATGTATGAATTCTTCCAAGCATCCTCAGCTCTTTCGAATCCGTGGACTGCAGTCCCAGACTCAGACGGTTGATTCCTGTTTCTCGGTAAGCATTAAGTTTCGCAAGATCAACTGTGCCGGGATTTGATTCTATTGTTATTTCTGCATCCGGCGAGAAACAGAATTTCTTTTGAATTGTCTCCATAATAGAAGCAATCGCTTCTGCTTTCAGTACGGAAGGAGTCCCCCCTCCGATAAAAACAGAAACGATCTCATACGCTTCAACACCCTGCACCGCCTGAATCTCAGCACGCAGAGCCTTTATATATCTGTCTCTTGTCTCCTGATCCGATGGACCGGAGAGGAAATCGCAGTACTGACATTTCTGCACACAGAACGGTATATGAATATATAATTCCAGTGGGGTACGATTCTTATTCTTCATCGTCTCCACCCTCATCAGAAGAACCCGATGTATCTTCCGACTGATCCTGATCCTGGTTCTGCATATTCGAAGCATCTGTAGTATTCGCATCACCCGCACCCGTATCTGTACTGTTTGTCACCGCTGATGGATTTTCTGCCAGATACAGATTCACCATACTGATATCTCCATTCGAAGTAACTGCTGCCGCATCTACCGTATCCGGTGCCGGTGTTGGTGACGGTTCCGGTGTGATACTGATCTTCAGTACCTGTTCCGAAGCAGGATCTGTCTTTTTCTGTCCGCAGCCACATCCCGTCATAATCACACAGAGTGTCAATGCACTCCCCGCAACAATATATCTCATAGCTTTTGCAGTTCCTTTTTTCATGGCCCTGCCTCCCTTCTGTAAGTCCGCCGTTCACAACAATATGCATTCCATATTCACGGTCTCTCCCGTCAATTATTTATCGTCCAGTTTCAGTACACTCATAAATGCCTTCTGTGGAATCTCTACGTTTCCGACCTGGCGCATACGTTTCTTACCTTCCTTCTGTTTCTCAAGAAGTTTCTTCTTTCGGGAAATATCACCACCATAGCATTTGGCAAGAACATCCTTTCGCATAGCGCGGACAGTCTCACGGGCAATGATCTTGCTTCCGATTGCAGCCTGGATCGGGATTTCAAAGAGCTGTCTCGGAATTTCTTCTTTCAGCTTCTCACACATCTTACGTCCACGCTCATAAGCAGTATCTGCATGTACGATGAAAGAAAGTGCATCAACTTCTTCCTTATTAACAAGGATATCAAGTTTAACCAGTTCACTGCGTTCATAACCGCAGAGCTCATAATCCAGAGATGCATATCCTCTGGAACGGGATTTCAATGCATCAAAGAAATCGTAAATGATCTCATTCAGTGGAAGTTTATATTTCAGAAGTGCTCTGGTTTCCTCCATGTATTCCATTCCGTTATACTGACCACGGCGTTCCTGGCAGAGATCCATGATTGCACCGATAAATTCAGTCGTTACCATAATCTCAGCATTTACCATTGGCTCTTCCATATATTCAATCTCAGATGGATCCGGGAGATTGGATGGATTTGTCAGTTCGATCACTTCTCCATTCGTCTTATATACTTTGTAAACAACACCTGGCGCTGTCGTTACCAGATCAAGATTGTATTCTCTTTCCAGGCGTTCCTGGATGATTTCCAAATGCAGAAGTCCGAGGAATCCACAACGGAAACCAAAGCCAAGTGCAATAGATGTCTCCGGTTCAAAGAACAGAGAAGCATCGTTCAGCTGCAGTTTCTCAAGAGCATCTCGAAGATCACCATATCTGGCACCATCAGCCGGATACAGTCCACAGTAAACCATTGGCTGTACTTTCTTGTAACCCGGAAGTGCTTCTGCACATGGTCTTTCATTATCGGTAACTGTGTCACCAACTCTGGTATCCCCAAGATTCTTAATACTTGCGGTAATATATCCAACCATACCGGCTGTCAGCTCATCACACGGAATAAACTGTCCGGCTCCAAAATATCCTACTTCCACAACTTCAGTCGTAAATCCTGTTGCCATCATACGGATCTGAGTACCTTTCTTAACGCGGCCGTCCATAACACGGCAAAAAACAATAACGCCTTTATAAGCATCATAAATAGAGTCAAAGATCAATGCCTTCAGCGGTGCATTTACGTCTCCCTGCGGTGCCGGGATCTTCGTAACGATCTGCTCCAGAACCTCTTCAACATTCAATCCTGTCTTGGCAGAAATTCTCGGTGCATCATGTGCCTCAAGTCCGATCACATCCTCAATCTCGTTGACAACGCGCTCCGGATCTGCACTTGGGAGATCGATCTTGTTAATGACCGGAAGCACATCCAGATCATGATCCAATGCCAGATAAACATTCGCCAGCGTCTGCGCCTCGATACCCTGTGCTGCATCTACGACCAAAATCGCCCCATCACAGGCAGCAAGACTTCTGGAAACCTCATAGTTAAAATCGACATGCCCTGGTGTATCGATCAGGTTAAAAATATATTCTTCTCCATCATTAGCCTTATAAACGATTCGTACAGCCTGAGACTTGATCGTGATACCTCTCTCTCTCTCAAGCTCCATATTATCCAGCACCTGAGACTGCATCTCACGTTCTGTCAGTGTACCCGTCTTCTCAATAATACGGTCAGCCAAAGTGGACTTGCCATGGTCTATATGTGCAATAATGCAGAAATTACGAATTTTGCTCTGGTCTATTGATGGCATATAAATTCCTCCTATGCTCTTTTCTCCTATATCTTAAACATACAGTCTGAGTATATCATGATACTCAGTGGTTATCAAACAAATTTCTGTACTGGATTTTCTCATATTCCTGAATTTCTTCAAATTGCAGGGCTTCGTCCCAGGTGAACCATTCTCCCTGACTGTTTTTCACACCGTAAACATTGACAACCGGGTAGCTTTCGTAAAGGTTTTCCAGGTATTTCTGATAATCTGTCAGCGGAATGCCTGCCGCTTCACATAGCAAAGAGGACAAATAGTTCAGACTGATATTTTCATATTCTTTCTCTGTAATATCATAATTTGCGTAAATCATAAAAGGAACCTGATATTCCATCAGCACATTGATCAGACCTTCCGATTCCTGATTTGTACGAAGCAGGATTGCCGTATTCAGCAGATCCTCGCCGCGCTCCATTCTTTTTTTCAGTGCTGCCACCACGCACATATACTCTTCTCTTGGATTATCAAATTCCTTGCACGTCACAGGCATCCCTTCTTCATTTGGAGTATCCAGCTGCTTTTTGAAACGTCTGGTATTACATCCGATCACTTCCATGGCTGTACGCAGGATATTCTTACTGCACCGGTAATTCACATTCAGAAGGACTGTCTCTGCCTTCGGATAATCCTTTGTAAAATTTAACATAATCTCTGGTCTTGCGCCCCGGAAATGATAGATGGACTGGTCATCATCCCCTACAATAAACAGGTTATTGACAGGTGCCGCCAGCATCTGCAAAATCTTGTATTGTAAGCTGTTGATATCCTGAAACTCATCCACCAGAATGTAGACAAATTTTCTTCTCCATGCATTCAGGATATCCTGTCTCTGGGAAAAAAGTTCATAACAACAGAGGATCATATCATCAAAATCCAGCTTGCGTTTCGCCTTCAGAGCCTGCTTATAGCCATGAAAAATGTCCCTGAATATCTCGTCCGAGCAACAGGATGCATAATAATGCTCCGGAGAAATACAGTTCCCCTTTACAACACTGATTTCCCTGGCAACTTCTTCAATGAAATCTCCCTCCTGAGCCATTTCCTGTCCATATTTCTCAGTCATCTCACGTAGAATACTGAATTTCTCTTCCTCAGAAAGAATATTGGCCGCACTCAGATGATAGGCCGCTTTCAAAATCCCATAAAAAATTCCGTGGAAAGTTCCAAAAGTCACTTCGCTTCTGTTCTGTCCCACGAATTTCAAAAACCGTTCTTTCATCTCTGTTGCCGCTGCTCTGGAAAAAGTTACAACCAAAATAGAAGAAGCCGGTATCTTCCCCTCATTGATCATGTATGCAGTTCTCTCCACAATAACGGAAGTTTTCCCCGAGCCGGGACCTGCCAGGACCATCATAGGTCCTGACAGGTGAGTGATTGCCCGAAGTTGAGATGGATTTCTCTTCATATTTATTTGCTTAATTTCTCAATAGCTGCCTTTACTCGTTTGATTGTCTCGTCTTTACCGATGATCTCCATGATCTCAGTAGCACCGGCCGGCGTCATCTGCTTGCCGGAAACAGCAGTACGCAGAGGCCACATTACATATCCGTTCTTATAACCATGCTCTTTTACAAATGCACTTAATGTTTCAAATAACGGATCATTTGTATAATCTTCCTGTTCTTCCAGAACCGGAAGTACTTCTTTTAATACTGTAAGAGAAGTCTCTTCATTTGTCTTCATTTTCTTATGGCAGTACATGGCGGAATCATATTCCGGTACTTCCTCAAAGAAGTCAATCAGAGCCGGAATGTCAGGGAATGTTTCGATTCTGGTCTGTACCATTCCTGCAATCTTCTTGAAGTTGTAGTCTTTCTTCAGAACTTCTTTCATATACGGAAGTGCTCTCTCATAGAATTCATCCGCATCCATTTTCTTGATATACTCACCATTCATCCAACGAAGTTTCGCAATATCAAATACTGCCGGAGATTTATTGATATGATGATAATCAAATGCCTGTACCAGTTCATCCAGTGTAAAGATCTCTCTGTTGTCAGAAGGACTCCATCCGAGAAGTGCCACATAGTTGATGATTGCTTCTGAAACAAATCCCTGATCAAGCAGGTCTTCATAAGAGGAATGTCCACAACGTTTGGAAAGCTTCTGGTGTGTCTCATCTGTGATCAGCGGACAATGTACATAAACCGGGATATCCCATCCGAAAGCTTCGTAGATACGGTTGTATTTCGGAGCTGAAGAAAGATACTCGTTACCTCTTACTACGTGTGTGATCTCCATTAAATGGTCATCGATTACGTTTGCAAAGTTATAAGTTGGGTATCCGTCAGATTTGATCAGGATCAGATCTTCCAGTTCCTCATTGTTTACTGTGATATCTCCGTAGATTACATCATGGAATGTTGTAGTTCCCTCTGTTGGCATATTGAAACGGATTACGTGTGGTTCTCCTGCATCAAGACGACGCTGTACTTCTTCTTTGGAAAGTTTAAGGCAGCGTTTGTCATAAATGGAAATCTCTTTTCCTGCCACAACACGTTTCATACCTTCCAGTTCTTCCTTCTTACAGAAACAGTAGTATGCATCACCCTGTTCTACTAACTGCTGTGCATATTTCAGATAGATCCCCTGTGCCTGACGCTCACTCTGAACATACGGTCCAAAGCCTTTGTCCTTGTCCGGACCTTCATCATGGAGAAGTCCTGTTTTTGCAAGAGTACGGTAGATAATATCTACAGCGCCTTCTACGTAACGTTCCTGGTCTGTATCTTCAATACGGAGGATGAAATCTCCGCCTTCATGTTTTGTAATAAGGTATGCATATAATGCTGTTCTTAAATTTCCAACATGCATTCTGCCTGTAGGGCTTGGTGCAAATCTTGTTCTGATCTTGGTCATAACTTTTTTCACTCCTGAATTTTTAATATATTCAAAATCTGT
>OGQG01002496.1_pt1 | contig 10707 bp, 8 predicted proteins | sample 1553201 | NCBI WGS metagenome assembly OGQG01 (sample SAMEA2579925, study PRJEB22360) | human gut metagenome | biome: human gut; feature: human-associated habitat; material: faeces | place: Denmark | collected 2008/2010
TTAGAATTTAAAATTTATCTATTTTATGAGTCCTTTTTCTTGACGTAGTACCAGTTGCGATTACATTTGAGGATAAAGTATTCAACATCGTTTCATACTCTTCTTTTTCTTTACCCAAATACAAGTTTTGATTGTAGTTCAACCCAGCATTAAAACTCGACTCCAATATGCCCTCATCCATTTTTTCTTCTTCTAAATAAAAACTTGAAATGACATTCTCTACACTTTGATGAAAGAAGAAATTTAAGATGAGTGGCAATACACAAATCAAGAAACCCAGAAAGAATAGAATCCTATTCTTCCCTTTTCTTCTTACATACATACACCATAATACCAGCACCCGTTAGTACACAGACAATCGTTCCCATAGATCCAGTGACTGGTAATTTAGAACTCGTTTGATTCACTACTTTTAAAGCTACGCTTAAATCATTCGTACTCGCATTTAAATGCGTATTAAAACTTGTTGCCGATAGAGAAACCAATCCCTCTCCATTCGAAGTATAGTTATTGCGATCCGCTACAAATGTAGGCGTAATTTGAATCTCAATAGCTTCCTTTAATAAAGTATATCCGTCCGGTGCCTGGATTTCCTTTAAATAATACGTTCCCTGATCCAAACCTTGAATCACAAACTCACCCTTTTCGTTGGATACAATCTCTTCATCTACACTATTTGAAACTACATATCCATTTGTGCTTTTCTTTACCTTTACTAACTCACTCAAATTAGAATCACGATACAACTTAAATGTAGCCCCCTCAAGTTTGACATCCTTCTCATTTGTCTTTAAACCCTTCACCTGATATGTATAGCACACAACACTATCCCAAGGCGTTTGTCCTTTAGAATTCGTTTGCGGATCATTTGAGAAATTTAATCGTACCTTATTTTCAAAACCCTTTTTTGAAATCTTTGTGGCTGACAAATCATTTAAATACGCATCATACGTAAACAAGATTGGATCTCCTTGACTACCAAGTCCTTTAAAATCATTGAATGTAACTTTAAATCCATTTGAAGATTTAGTTACACTATATGTATCAGCTGGAATAATAGTATCCTTGACCTTTACTTGTATACTATCTTCTTTTAAAGATAAACTTGGATCCATTTCATCCTCAAACTCTAAAAAATAAGAAACATATCCACTCATATCCGGCACTTTCGATTCATACTTATACGGAATGTTCTGCATGATCTCAAAATCACCCATATCATTCCAACCTATATTGTTGTCATCTTCATAAATTTTCTTTACAATACTCGGATAATCCGACTTAATTTGAATCGTCGCCTTAGGATTTGCCGTATTGACCATCGTCATAGAACTTGCCGCATGACTATTGGATACATTGGTAATTTCATCAATCAAATAGAAACCATATCCCAACTTATCCAACGTGATATTTCCATTCACATCACAACTCTCTACATTCACAATACGAGCTTCCATGGAAGATATCGCCTTTTGAATCGATTCAATAAAGGTACGATATTCACTTTGACTTCCTTCGTTATCTAAAGACATCATATATTCCACTACATCTTGATCCGATACCGTTTTAGATAACTTACTTGATACAAGCTCCTTGATTTTAGATGCATACACACTATTTAAAGTATAGTGAATCGAAGTATTGTCCTTTGAATTTGTCGCATCAAATAGTTTATATACCTTAAACGACTTACCCTGCATGGATTGATTTTGATTTGCCTGAATCACAATACTCGCATTCCCCTCATTAAAATTTGCCGTCCCATGCACAACTGAAACACTTGTTTCTTTTGCGCTGACTGGACTTGTGACCATTGCCAACATCAATAGTCCTGTATAAATTAAATTTCTTTTATTCATGATTTCTCCTCAACATTAAATAGGCACCTACAACCACACACACCAAACTCATACTAGAACCTGTATGTGGAAGCTTTGTCATTCTTTCATTCACAAACTCCAAGTTCACACTTCCATCCGCATATAAGCCATCTACTTTTTCTTGATCTATATACACATCATATTGTCCTTTAACCGGTATAAAATCCGTTTTTATGCAATACACACGATCTATCTTTTGATAGCCACTTGGCGCCTTTATTTCTTTTAAATAATACGTTTCACCATTCTTTAAATCCGCAAAAGATACAACTCCATCAACCGTACTCTTCTCATCAATTTTTTCTTTACACTCACTATCTTTAAATAATCCAAATACAGCACCATCCAGTAATTGATGCATGTTGTTTTTCTTTACGATCTTCAATTCAAAAGGATTCACCTTATTTGAAAATGTAATGACAGGATCCACTCCAGAAATACTTCCATCACGCAACACTTCAAATTCAATAGGCTTAATATCCAGGGCATACCCATCTAGAGTCTTAAACTCGGTTAATGTATGTTTTCCTTTTGTCAGACCCATCCATTCAATTTCACCCTTATCATTCGTCTTTTCTTGTAAAGGAAAAGGTAAGTTTGGCATTATATGCTTAAATATGACATTTGGCAATGGAATTTGCGTACCCTCCTGTACTTTAATCAACTTTAAACGGTTCACTGTATCTTTCACACTGAATGTCTTAAATGCACTAATATGTTCAGACGTACTACTTGTACAATCTAACTTTTGTACATATACTGTGCTATCCAATAAATACCCCTGTGGAGGATCAATTTCCTGAACCGTAATCGTACCTAATGGTAAACATATCTTTCCATTCAGATCCGTATAGAAGGCATCACCACTTACTTTATACGAATCTTCCATCAGAATCTTGCCCGTATTATCTGTCTTTAATATCCAGCTGCGTATTGGTAAAACACCTAAACTTGCTGGATCCTTATCATATAGACCTCCATAAAACTTAAATTCATACTTTGCATCTTTTAAGCTGGCCATACCCTGCGCTTTATTTCCTGTTTGGGCATCTTGTTTCACCAAAACTAAATCCACAAGATTGGTTTGTGGAACATCACGCACTTCAATTTCTTGAACCGCTTGATCTTTAACCTTAACAGTATAGATTGTTGTATCTTTTTGATAGCCATGCGGCGCTAGTATTTCATTAATGTAGTAAGTACCAATATCTAAATCTTTAATCTCGTTGGACTTGCCATTTTCATCAATTTTAAATTCACCAATCTTTTCTTTACACCCAGAATCTTTATACAATCCATAAAGAGCTCCAGAAAATGTATAGGATGCATTCGATTGATTGATCTCATTCTTTGAGCTGACCTTTAAAAGCTTTACTGAACCTGTAGGCACATATACACCATATGCCAACTTTTGAATTGGCGTTAACACCCCTTGCCAGTTATAGGCAGACCCAGCTACATCTACTAAATAGGTTGAATAATTTTTAACACTTGGCTTTGCGATGATTTCATTCCATAAACCACCCACTACTTTATTCCAGTGATACCCATCATTACTCGCCTTACTAATACAATTTGAACTATAAGCATTCGACACAAGTTCACTTGTGAGTACAATTGCTCCACTGACGCCATAACGAGATGTTAATATGTCCCCAGGGCCGTTATAGCCATAGTACAAACATTTCTTTAAGTTCTCATTTTCAACCAAATATGGATCGGAAGTCACATCTCCTACTGCAGGAGATGCATTCAATCCCTGCGCACAAAATGCTTCATGCGAATTCGACAATTTCCATATTCCATTCGCAATATAGTAACCAGGCTTTTCTTCATACCGATGATGACTCATACTTACTACACTACTCGCTCTAGATTCCATCACATCTACAGTCGTTTCAAATCCTGCACTATAGCGATCTAAAATCATCAAGCCATTCTTGATCAAATACGCATCCGAATAGTTATCATAAAAGTCTTCACTTAAAAAATAAGTGGAATCACAATAATCTAATAAACCATACTCACCTGCCTTAGCTTTTCGTAATTCAATAAATTCATCCGTATTGATATTTCCCTTTTTATACTCCTCCATCATCTCCATTTCTTTTAAACTCATTCCATACGTATCCATCGTATTGGCACGAACAATACTTAAAGAAAGAATAAATACTATAAGAATACTCAAACATATATAAATCTTCTTTTTCATTCCTTCACCTCCCATTTATATATTCTTTTCTTCTCACCTATTATTTTGACAACCCAATGTGAAAAAGACATTAATTTCAAGCATTTTCTTACGATACTTCCTATCTTGTCTAAAACGCAAAAAAACAAGCGTTTTACATAAAAAACACTTGTCAAAAAAACACAAATCGTGTATTATAAATAGGCACATTGGGGTATAGCCAAGCGGTAAGGCATCAGACTCTGAATCTGACATTTCCTTGGTTCGAATCCAAGTACCCCAGCCATGCCTATTACAGAGATACAATTCTCTGTTTTTTTTATACTTTTTTTCTTAAATTACCGACATTTTACTCTTTATTACTGCCATTATTTTGTCGGTAACGAATGATCAATTAAGCTATATGACTTAATTAACACCGAATTAAGAGTTTGACTTAATTAAAAAAGAGCAAGATTTGATTCGCTCAACAATTATATTAATGAAATAACTAAAATACTAAACGTACTTAATAATGTACCTAATAAATAATACTCTGCAAAATTTTGATTCTTAGATATTTTATCCTATCTCGCTATGGATTTTGCAGTTAGTACCATAGCAATTAACGAATATTGATTACTACTAACAAGAAAGAGAGCTTTTACTAAGCTCTCTACATGTGTCTATTAACGATTGAAGAAGAAGTTAGGAATTTGTTCATCATCACTTGTGTTATTTTCAACACTAGTTACAACACCTGGGTTAACAGGCGCTTGGATTTTCGGTTCTGTGAACAATGTATCATTCGCAACTTGTTTAATTACTGGTTCACTACGTCTTTTACGTTGTTTTTCTTTTGGTTCTTCAAATCCAGTAGCGATAACTGTAACGATGATCGCATCCCCTAATTGTTCGTTGATTGCGATACCGAAAATACAGTCAACATCTCCACCAGCTGCATCTTGAATTACAGCTACTGCGTTTTGTGCATCAAATAAGCTAACTTTGTCACCACCAGTGATGTTTACGATAGCTGATTTAGCACCAGAGATTTGTGCTTCCAATAATGGTGACTGGATAGCTTTTTCAGCAGCAGAGATAGCTTTGTCTTCTCCTTCTGCCATACCAATACCGATCAATGCACGACCTTGATTTTGCATAACGCTACGAACATCCGCAAAGTCTAAGTTTACCAATGCTGGAACAGCGATCAAGTCAGAGATTGTTTGAACACCTTGACGTAATACGTTGTCTGCAGCTTGGAATGCTTCTTCGATTGGTTTACGACCAATCACATCTAATAAGTTGTCATTTGAAACGATAATTAATGAGTCAACATATTTTTTTAATTCTTCAATACCATCTTTAGCATTGTTTGCACGACGACGACCTTCAAAAGTGAATGGACGAGTTACAACGGCAACTGTTAAAGCACCTTCTTCTTTAGCAATCTTAGCGATTAATGGAGCAGCACCCGTACCAGTTCCACCACCCATACCAGCAGTGATAAATACCATGTCGCTTCCTTTTACAGATTCGCGGATTTCTCCTTCACTTTCTTCAGCAGCTTTACGTCCATATTCTGGATTTCCACCAGCACCTAAACCTTTAGTTGTTTCCTTTCCTAAAACGATTTTGTTATCGCAAGGAGAGTTTTTCATAACTTGTACATCTGTGTTGCAAATATAGAAATCAACGCCCTTAACACCATCAGCAACCATGCGGTTAACAGCGTTGGATCCACCACCACCAACACCAAATACTTTAATATTTGCTACTTGATTAAATTCAGTCATATAATATTTTCCTCTCTTTTTTATTCTTCATCTGCTAAAATAGCATTCTTTAACTTCTTCGTAAATCCACCTTCACCAGTATGCGCCTTTTGATTAATAGAATCAATGCTCGCTTCTAATTCATTATTGTTTGCACTAATTCTGTCATCATGGTGAATACGGTTGATGTCTTGCCATGCATAAGCCATACCTAAGCCACACACAAATGCACCATCTCTTGCACCAATAGCTTGTTCTTGATAGATCATTGCGCTCGCATTGAACGATTTATCTAAATCCTTCAATACAGGAATGTTACTTCCTTGTCCTGTGATCACATATCTTGATTTTCCTTGGCGAACAATTGGTAAACATGCATCATTGACAGCTGCAATCCATTGACGAATACGAGGTAAACAAGCCTTTGCTAATTCATTGGCCGTAATCTCAACACGCATATCTTCTCTTTGTTCAATATAAACAATCACATCACTGTTTTCATCTTCTTGACCCGAGAAAATATTCTGCAATAATCTGTAACATACATCATCACTTAACTTATATTTTCTTTGGATATCCTCAATGAACCATAAGTATCCATAATCCAAAGTTGTACATGTCATTAAACGACCTGTACTAAATAAAGCTAAAGTAGAGTGATTCTGTTCCAAATCAATTTGGATTGTAACTCTTTCTGTGCTCTGTGCCAAAGCTGCAGTTTCTTGACCAATCGCAAATGAATCTACACATAGATCCAAGATTTCAAGATTTGCCTGTTCCACACAACGAGCATACGAATAGATTGTTTCCTTGTCGGCATATAATAAATCTACATCCATAATGAAATCTTCACATTCCTGATTTAATGGAAGTTTCTGACTCACTTGTCCATTGACTTCATAAGACACCTTATTCGCATTGACAAATTCTACATCTTCATTCAATCGTTTTTGAATGGCGTTTTTAAATCCCTGCTGAATATGGAACAAACGAATATTTTTTGTACCATCTTCAATCTGAACACGCACCTTTTGTGAGCTACGCATTACATTTACACTAGGAACAGCCAATAAGACACGCTCAATTCGATATCCTAAAGCTGCCTGTGCATTCGTTATAGCTTGACGAATGGCTGTAACAATAGCACTTTCATCGACAATCTTTTGATTTTTATCTACACCTGAACAAGCAACTCTTTCTGTTCTTAAAACGTTGTAACGAGCTTCAAATATCTCTAAAACGATAAGACGAATCTCTTGATCAGCAATTTCGATAGCCGCATAAACTCTTTTCTTACTCATTCGACGTCTCCTTTTACATACTACTAATCAATAATACCATATTTGAAACAAAAATAGAAGATTCTCTTTTTAAATTCAATAATGAAAAAAGGGCCGGCACAAGCCTACCCTTCTAATTTTTCAAATGCCTTTTCCTTAAATCTTTTCTTACACAAATAATAATCCACCAATAAAATAATCAATGAAAAATCAACTTGCACAGGAAAGAACATTTTAAATAATATACATAAAATTAAAGATAAAACATCCAAATAGACAAAGTCACGAACTAAATCATACCGCTGAAGCGTTCGATACTTTGTACGTACATTGATCAATGAAAATACAAGTGCTGCACAGCCGACAATGGCATCCACACTAAAATTCACAACATAACTCGAAAACAAGACCGCCTTTAAAAAGAACAAAGTCAATGTCACACTCATCACAAGCATCATGTTACAAATCTTTAGCTTTTCATCATCACGAACCACCATTTTTTCGGCATGTTTTTTAAACGTAGAACTCTTAGAAAAATGACGATACAAACGATCCACTTTCTTGTCGAAATTATCTTCCTTTTTTGAATGCACTAGATCAATCATCAATTCCTTTTTCGCATCGATTAAATCCGACTTTTCTATTCTTTGAATGATTACTTCTCTAGACATACAGATTCAGCTTCTTCAATCTGCACATTTGTTTCATAGAATTCCTTCAATGCGACAATCGCATATTCAGTATCCTTAACACCTGCAGTTTCAAAACAAGAATGCATCGCAAGCTGAGCCAAACCAAAGTCTACCGCATGAACACTTACCTGCGTATTGGATAAGTTACCCAAAGTAGAACCACCCACTACATCACTACGATTCGCAAAGCTTTGTACTGGCACATTCACATTCTGACATACACCTGTAAATAAAGCACGACTAAATGCGTCTGTTGTATATTTCTGGTTTGCACTTTCCTTAATGACAATACCACCATTCATTGTGACAAAGTTTACGGCATCTGTCTTTTCTGCATGATTTGGATGTAGAGCATGCGCATTATCACAACTTACTAAGAAAGACTTCGCGATAGCCTGATAATATTCATCCTCCGTTTTTCCTAAACCCGCATTGATACGGTGTAATACATCTTTCAAGAATGTAGACATCGCACCCTGTTTTGTGTTTGAACCCACTTCTTCATTATCGAAGCAACAATATACATTGACACTCTTTTCATTTTCAGCCTCAATAAATGCCTTTAATGAAACGAATGCACATTGTAAGTCATCCAATTTAGGACTTGAAACAAATTCATTTTCCAATCCCCAAACTAAACCTTTTTGACGATTCACTAAGAATAAGTCTTTACCTAAGATATCTTCAGCCTTAACGTCCAACTCATCCGCAACCATTTTGTCAAAAGCGCCCTTCTTAAGAGCTCCACAAGAAAACATAGGGCACAAATCAATTTGACGATTGTATTTATAACCATTATTGACCTCACGGTTGAAGTGAATAGCCACATTTGGAATCATTAAGATATCTTTGTCGATATATAATAATTTTGATTCAATCTTCGAACCATTACGAACAAGTACACGACCCGCAACGGTTAATGGACGATCAAACCAAGTGTTGTCAATCATACCACCATAAGCTTCAACGTCTAAACGCAAATATTCATTTGGACCGGCAAGCTCAGGCACATTTTTAACTTTGTATGTCGGTGAATCCGAGTGACTTGCACACATTTGGAAATGATAAGAATCCAAATCATTACCAACCTTAAACGCAATTAAACTGGAGTGGTTACGAATTGCATAATATTTTCCACCCGCTTTAACATCCCAAGCTTTAGACTCAGGAAGATACGTGAATCCAGCCTCATCTAAATATGTACGAATCGTTTTGATGGAATGAAACATACTAGGACTTGATTCAATAAATTGAATTAATTCATTTGAAATTTCGATTGTATTCATGATTAAACATCTCCTCGACTATAATTATCCACAAATAAGAAGAAAAGGCAAAATTAATTTTTTGCCTCTTTTTTCTTGATTGCTGGTAAAATCAATCCTAAAGCTGTTAATACAACTGGAGTGATAATATTTAAGACTGTAGTATACATATCCCCTGGTTTATACATACCAAGTAAGCAGCAAGCACCCGTTAATATAAAGCACCAAGCACCAAATACGATTGCGACTGTGTTGTTGTTCACAAATTTATAGTCACGGTGGAAAATATCTGTTTTCTTACGCAACATCACATAAGCAAAGAATACCCACAAGTAACGCATTGGCATTGTTACTGAGTTTAACTGAGTCAACTGACGAAGTACTGTATCTGCATTTGGAACTAAAGCCTGAGCCAAGATAATTGCACCGGCAAGAATATCGACCATGATGATACCATTTGAATATGCACCTGCATCATTCTTGTGCAATAACTTAGTTGGGATAAATTGACGAGCATCTTCGTTATCTAATAACATTCGCAAAGGCGCATCAATACTAATGACTAATGTAGAGAATTGTCCAATACAGTTACAAGCTGCATAAACAATCATCAATACATTACCCATACCATAGTATTCACCTAATCTTTGGAATGCCCAATATGAACCATTCGCATTGTATGAGTCAAAGTTAGCATCGATTACAGCTGGATCAAACATCATACCCATTGCGATTGTACCAAAGATAGCACAAACGATAACCATGATAGCCGCAAAAATCATACTCTTAGGGAAGCCTCTAGAAGGATCTTCAACTTTATTTACATAAGGTGAAATCTTTTCACATCCACCAACCGCAAATACTAAGATTGATAATGAACTGAAATATTTCCAGTCAAAAGTTGGAATCAAGTTTTTGAAACTAAAATCCATAGCTAAATATCCACCATTTGGATTGATAGCTGGAGCCGCAAACATCATTACGATATAAAGAATACTCATAACGAACATACTAGACCCAGCAATTGTAGCCATTTTCTTTAATGGGTTTAAACCACGACTTGCGACATAACTAAATAGTAATAAAACAGCTAAAGTCGCAAACTGAATAGCTTTTGTGTTAAAAGATGCATAAGTTTCTGAGTTTTGGAAAATCATCCAGCTTAATGCTTTCAAACCACCAGAACCCTTAGAAGCAATGTACGTAATGTGACATGCCCAATAAGTCCAACCCGCATAGTATGCAGCTTTAGGACCTGTTGTTTCGTGAATCCAAGAACTTACACCTCCACCTGAATTTTTGAATGCAGAACCAAGTTCACCTACCATTAATGCATAAGGAACAAAATACAACGCAAACATCAAAATCCAAGAAAAGATGACTTGAATTCCGTTGAAGTACATAAATCCGTTTAAAACATTTCCAAAACCCCATAGAGTTGAAAAACACATAAACGAAAGTGTGTACCACTTCATTTTTTGTGAATCATTCATTTTACTCTCTCCTCTTTCACTCATAAGTAATTCTACCCAACCCAAATGACATTTGTCAACTCGAAAACCAAATTCACAATTTTTTGTATACCAGAAAAATTAGATAATAAAAATCAAGCCTAATTCATAAAATTTTGTGTCTTTCCATG
>OGQG01002498.1_pt1 | contig 10702 bp, 7 predicted proteins | sample 1553201 | NCBI WGS metagenome assembly OGQG01 (sample SAMEA2579925, study PRJEB22360) | human gut metagenome | biome: human gut; feature: human-associated habitat; material: faeces | place: Denmark | collected 2008/2010
CCCCGCCACCCGCTCGGGCATCCTTTCGGTCGACGAGGTACTCGACATCGTGGGCGGCTACCAGATCGAGCGCGTCTTCCCCGTAGACGGCCGCAACGAGGAGCGCACCCGCGAATCGGAGCTGCACCTGTGGTACGTCGTACGCTTCGGCGACGACTACTCCGCCGAGGAGGTCGCCGAGAAACTTTCGGCCCTGGGCGAAGTCCAGCACGTGAACCTCAACCGCACGATCCGCCGTGCCTACAACGCCGGCAAGAAGGCGATGCCCCTCACCCGCGAGGCCCTCGCCGCCATGCAGCGTGCGACCCGTGCCGCCGGGGATACGGGCTATCCCTTCAACGACGAGCTGCTGCCGATGCAGTGGCACCTGATCAACCGAGGCAACCTGTTCGGCGACAAGTCGATCGTCGATGCCGACGTGCAGTGCGAAGAGGCGTGGAAATCCTCGACGGGCGACAAGTCGATCATCGTCGCCGTGCTCGACGAAGGCGTCATGGTCGAACACCCCGACCTGAAGAACAGCATGTGGGTCAACGAAGGCGAGGTTTACCGCTCGAAGCAGGACAACGACGGCAACGGCTACAAAGGCGACGTCTACGGCTACAATTTCGTATTCGAGACGGGCGTCATCTCATGGGATGACATCAACGACACGGGGCACGGCACGCACGTAGCGGGCGTAATCGCCGCGCAGAACAACAACGGCATCGGCATCAGCTCGATCGCCGGCGGCAACGGCGACATCCCGGGCGTGAAGATCATGAGCTGCCAGATATTCTCGGGCAACACGGTCAGCAACTCGCTGGCGACCGTCCGGGCCATCAAATACGCGGCCGACAACGGCGCCGTCATCCTGCAGTGCAGCTGGGGCTATGTCTCGGGCAGCGCCAACAGCTACGAATGGGGGACGCCGGGCTTCAAGGACGAAGAGGAGTGGGCGACGAACGCCCCGCTGGAGAAGGACGCCCTCGACTACTTCCTGCATAACGCCGGGTCGCCCAACGGCCCGATCGAAGGCGGTCTTGCCATCTTCGCAGGCGGCAACGAGAGCGCCCCGCAGGCCGGGTTCCCGGGCGCTGCCGAGGACTGCATCTCGGTATCGGCCACGGCTGCCGACTATACGCCCGCAACCTATACCAACTACGGCCCCGGCACGACGATCGCAGCCCCGGGCGGCGACCAGGACTACTACTACGAGTACTTCGACGACAACCACAAACGCGGCGAGATCGGCTGCGTGCTCTCCACGCTGCCCTACGACATCAGCGAAACGGGCTACGGTTACATGGAAGGCACCTCGATGGCCTGCCCCCACGTTTCGGGCGTCGCCGCGCTCGGGCTCTCGTACGCCGCACAGCTCCGCCGCCACTTCACGGCCGACGAGTTCAAGGCACTGCTCTACCAAACCACCACGCCGATCGACTCCTACATGACCGGCCTGAAAAACTACTACCGCTACGTCGCCGACGTCGGCCTGAACCAGCCCATGCAGCTGACGCTGGCCAACTACCGCAACCAGATGGGCACGGGCCAGGTCAATGCGGCCAGGCTGCTCAATGCGGTCTCCGGCAACGGCAAGCAGGTTTCGTTCCCGAACCTCTACATCTCGCTGGGCAAGGAGGTGAAGGCCATCCCGGCCAACTACTTCCTCGGCGGCGAAACGCTGACCTACACGGTCAGCATCGCCGACACGGCGGTCGCCACGGCGTCGATGGAGGGTGCGAAACTGACGGTCAAGGGGCTGAAGGCCGGTACGACCAGGGCAAGCATCACTTCGAGCAAGGGCGAGACGCACAATTTCAACATCACGGTGCGTAAATCCGCAAACGGTAACGGCTGGCTTTAACGAACGATGCGCTGCGGAACGACGATAGCACGTATGCTCTTCTGCTGCGGGGCGTTGTGGGCGGTTACCGCCGCCACACCGCTCTGCGGACAGATCCGCATCGTCCCCCGTGCCAAACTCGACAGCCTGGCGCACCCCGCCACGGCCGACGGGGCTCAAGCCATGCGCTTCGAGCGCACGCAGATCGACGCAGGGCATATCGGCGAGGACGATACGCCGCCGAGCTACACGTTCAAATGGCATAACGAAGGAACGGCACCGCTCATCATCACCCGCGTGCAGACCACCTGCGGCTGCGCCGCGGCCACCTACGGCCGGCAGCCCGTCCGCACGGGCGGCGAAGGCACGGTGACGGTCACCTACCACCCGAAGGGACACCCGGGGAGCTTCGACAGGCGGATCTTCGTCTATACGCAGCTCTCGGACAAGATGCCGACGGCCATCCTGCACCTCACGGGCACGGTCATAGCCTCGGAACTCACGGACGGCGATTACCCCTATGCAATGGGGACGCTGCGGCTCAAACAGCAGTCCGTGCGGTTCGCCCGGGAAGGGTTGCAGAGCGAGCGCATCGAATGCCTGAACACGGGCGACCATGCCATGCGGCCACGCTGCGACGATCACCTGCTCCCGCGGGGAATCACCCTCAGGTGCGAGCCCGCAACCCTCGCCCCGGGCGCCAAAGGCGACCTGGTCATCGGGTTCGACCCCGCGCAGGCAACGCACAGGGCTCCTGCACAGCTGCCCCTGATCCTCGAAGGGCCCGATGTCCCGCCGAGCGGGCGCACGCTGCAGATCCGGTTCGAAGAAACAGAGTAAGAAACAGACAAAAACGAGTCATATGAAAACAATTTTTAGATTTACGCTCCTTGCACTTATCGTGACGGCCTTCTGCGCCTGCGATGACGACAAGTCGTATGTAGCCCCCCTGGATGTCACGCCCAACAACCTCGCCGGCACGTGGCAGCTCGCCCAATGGAACGGCGCGCCCCTCGCCCAGGGCAGCTACGTATACATCGAGTTCATCCGCAAAGACCAGAAGTACGTCATGTACCAGAACTTAGACAGCTTCGGCGCCCGCAAGCTCACGGGACGCTTCGCCATCGAAACCGACGAGGAACTGGGCGCCATCATCTACGGCAACTACGATTACAGTGCCGGCGACTGGCAGCACCGCTACATCGTGACCGACTTTTCGAAGACACAAATGATATGGACAGCCAAGGACGACCGCTCGGACATTTCGGTCTACGAACGCTGCGACGGCATCCCCGAGGATATTACCGGAGGGAAAACGGAGTAATAAAAAGTTCACGCCGCAAGGCAGTAAAAGGGACTCCCACGCAACAGGGAAGTCCCTTTTATCTTTTGCCCGGAGCGCCATGACCGGCCTATCCGGGTTGGTAATGCGGGGAATTTGCAGTATTTTTGCGCAAAACAAAACGGACTATGACACGACCACTGCAATTCATACCTTTCAAATCCCGCGCAGACAAAGGCTGGGCCGAAGCCTGGGAGCTTTACGAAAAGTCGTTCCCCTACAACGAACGCTGGAGCGAGGAGGCCTACGACCGGGCTTTCGGCGACCCGAATTTCGAAGCCGACGGCATCTGGCGCGGCGACGAGTTCATCGGCATCCTCTTCCACTGGGGTGCCGACGGGTACCGTTATGTCGAGCACCTGGCCGTCTCACCCGCCCTGCGGGGACAAAACATGGGCTCCGCCGCACTCTCGGCCTTCTGCCGGAAGGTCGGGCGCGTCATCCTCGAGATCGACCCGCCCGTAGACGACATTTCGATCCGCCGCCTGCACTTCTACGAGCGGCTGGGGTTCGTCGCCAACCCCTACCAATACATCCACCCGTCGTTCCGCAAGCCCTTCACACCCCACCGGCTGGTGCTGATGAGTTATCCCGGCGCCATCACCTACGAAGAAGCCCGCAGTTTTGCGGACTTCGTTCGGGAGGCAGTCCTCCGCTATTCGGAGCACGAAGCCCCCACTCTGCCGAATTTAGCGTAAAAAGCGGATCGCTTCCAGCAAGACAACGGTTCCGACCGGCATAGGCCGTTCAGCGGCAGGATTTCTTTCCCGGCATCCCCGGCAATGCAGACGATGCAGGCGGATAGGCGCCATATCGGCATAAAATGGAGCCGGGCGCAAAAACGGGATCCCTCCGGAAGCCGCCCGGCCGAAAACCCCGTTACAGGATCCCGACCAGGTATTTGGTGACGAAATAACCGCCCACGACCAGCCAGACATACAGCAGTCCCGCCAGCACGAAGGGCTTCGCCCCGGCATGTTTGAACTTGTCGATGCTCGTTTCCGTACCCAGCGCCGTCATGGCCATCGTCAGCATGAACGTATCGACATATTCGATGGCGCCGTTCAACGGAATGTCGCGGACACTCTCCGCCCCGGTCAGGTATTGCAGCAGCGAATTGAGGCCGATGACCGCGATGAAGCCGAAGGCGAACCACGGAATGGTAATTTTGCTCTTCTCCTTGTGCCCTCCGGCGGTTTTCCGGCGGCCCGCCAGCACGAACCCCAGGATAACCAGCACGGGCGCAAGCATCATCACGCGGATCATCTTGGTAATGGTGGCCGTCCCAGCGATTCCCAGCGTATCGGTCGGATCCATTGCGTTGCCCGCCCCCGCCACATGGGCCACCTCGTGCAGCGTGCTGCCCGTATAGACGGCCACGCCCGTGTCCGTCAGGGCGTCGAGCATCCCCGTGCGGTACATCAGGGGATAGAGGAACATCGAGAGGGTGCCAAAAATCACGACCGTGGAGACGGCGATGGCGGTCTTGTACCCCTCGCATTTCACGACCGGCTCAGCACCCAGTACGGCCGCCGCGCCGCAGATGGCACTGCCCGTCGAGGTCATCAGCGCCGTGTCGCGGTCGATCTTCAGCAGGCGTCCCAGCAGGACGCCGCCCAGGATCGTGACCGTCACGACGACCAGGTCGACCGCGACGGCCGGAATACCCACGGCGGCCACCTCGGAGAGCGTCAGGCGGAACCCGTAGAGGATAATGCCCCAGCGCAGCACCTGCTTGGTACAGAACCTGATGCCGGGCACCCACGTTTCGGGCAGTTTGTTGCGCAGGCTGTTGGCATAGAGCATGCCCAGCACGATGCCGACGATCAGCGGGCTGAACGAAAGTTTCTTTACGAGGGGGAACCCGGCGATGTAGAATGCCGCGAACGAGAACAGGACGATCAGCAGAATCCCGTGCAGGGTATTCGCCCTATTACCTTTTTTCAACATATCCTTCGTGTTTTTTTAAGAAGCCGTTATAACTTTTCCTTTGTTTCGCCGACAAAGATCGCATCTTTTGGCGGGATATGGAACAAGAACCGGTTATCCTACATAACCATAAGTTATAACGCAAACTGCAGCCGCGCAGCGATGCCCGAAAATGGAAACGGGAACGGGATGCGGGAACAGAATACGAAAACGGGAACGGGATGCCCGCCGGGTCAGCGGTCGGCCCGGGCGAAATCGACGAACTGCCGGACAAGCCGGGCAGGTTCGGCCTCGGGATGCACGAACACGAAGTCGCGCGTGAGCGCCAGGGAGTCGACATCGACGATTCGCAGCGTACCGCTGCGCAGCTCGTCCACGACCGAAATCACCGACAGGATGGCCATGGCGTCGCTGTTGCGCACGAATGCCTTGATCCCCTCGGTCGAGCCGAGGCGCATCACCACGTTCAGCTCCGGGATGCGGATCCCGGCCTTGCCGAGTGCCGTCTTGATGACTTCGAGCGTCCCCGACCCGCCCTCGCGCAGCACGAGGGGAATCTGCCGTAAACGGTCGGGCGTCACGGCATCCGTCCGCGCATAGGGGCCGCCCGTACGTGCGACCAACACCAGTTCGTCGGGCGCGAAGAGCGTATAGTGCAACCCCTGCCGGCGGCTGAGGCTCTCGACCATCCCCAGGTCGATGCTGCGCCCGCACAGTGCCTGTTCGACCTGGTCGCTGTTACCCGACATCATCGAGACCCGCACGCCTGGGAAACGCGTGGTGAAGCGGGCGAGGATCGGCGGCAGGAGGTATTGGGCGATGGTCGTGCTGGCACCGAGGCGCAGTTCGCCCTCGACCGCACTCGCGCAGAGGCTCATCTCATACTCCATGCGGCGGTAGTCGCCGGCCAGCCGTTCGGCGCAGGGCAGCAGGGCACGTGGCCGGGGGGGGGGTTGACGTCCCCCCCCCCCCGCCTCCAGCATCGTACGCCCCGCATCGGTCAGCTCCAGATGGCTGCCGCGGCGGGTGAAAAGCTGCACCTTATAACGGGATTCCAGCTCGCCGACATGCTTGCTGACGGCGGGCTGGGAAATGAACAGCTGCTCGGCAGTCCGGGTGAAACTGAGCGTCCGGGCTGCGGTGATAAAAACTTTAAGTCGGAAATCGTCCATAACTTTCGTAGGTTATCGGCGCAAGGCCACCAGCCATAGCGTCCTCAACCCAGATGCCCGTCTTGGGCGAACTCCTTTACCGACTTGATATAGTGGTCGATAGTCTCCTGCATCGAAACGAACGATTTACCTCCCGCGGCATTCTTGTGGCCGCCGCCGTTGAAGTACTTGCGGGCGAAGAGGTTGACGTCGACATCTCCGCGCGAACGTAAACTCACGCGGATGAACTTGCGGTGGGCCAGGAACATGGCCGACATCTTCATCTTCTTGATCGTCAGCGCGTAGTTCACGAAACCCTCGCTGTCGCCCTGCTGGAACTGGAAACGGCGCATTTCGTTCTCCATCAGCGACATATAGGCCACCGTCCCGTCCTGGATGATCTCCATCTTGCGGTTGATGACATAGCCGAACAATCGTGCGCGGCCTTCGGTATAGGCGTTATAGACGTTGTTGTGTATCTCGGGGATGCTGATGCCCTTCTCGACCAGCACCGCCACGGCGCGGAACAGCTCCGGCGTGAGGAACGAGTAGGCGAAGTTGCCCGTGTCGGTCATGATGCCCACGTAGAGCGCCTCGGCCATCTGCCGCGTAATGGCATCGGTGCCGAACAGCGCTTCGATGATACTGTATACGAGGAAACAGGTGCTCGACGAATCGGGATACGAGAACGAGAGGTCGAAATGCCCGTCGGGCGAAAGGTGGTGGTCGATCAGCACGCGGCGCGCCGTGGTGTTGGCCTCGATCGTATCGCTCAGGATTTCGAGCCGCGACACGGCGTTGAAGTCGAGGCAGAAGAGCAGGTCGGCCTCGGCGATGGCGCGCACGGCATCGCCCGCGGTGTCGTTCTTGAAGACCACGACCTGGCCGATACCCGGCATCCAGTCGAGAAAATAGGGGTATTTGTTCGGGACGATGCACGTTACCTCGTGTCCCATTCCCCGCAGCACCTCGGCCCAGGCGAGCGAAGAACCCACGGCATCGCCGTCGGGATTGGTATGGGCGACAATCACGATCTTACGGTTTGCCGGGGCGAGAAGTTCCCTGAGGGATTCGATACGCTCTTTCGATAGCTCCATTTCAGCCTTGCTTCACATTGGTGATACTGGGCAAAGGTAGCAAAAAAGAGGGAGATAACAAACCGCGCCCGCCGATGCATACTGAATTTGCACGTTTGCATACACCCCGCAGCCGGGAATTTCGTTAATTTTGTCCCGGCTAACCAAAACCGTACGTATGAAAAAACTCATGTCCCTGCTGCTGGCAGGCCTGCTCCTGGTAACGACCGCCGCGACGGCCGCGGCACCCTATGCCAACAACCGCGCCCCGCTGCGCGAAAAGCCCTTCGTGAAACTTCCGCTGGGCGCCATCCGCGCCGAAGGGTGGCTCCGCGACCAGTTGCAGCGTCAGGCCGACGGGCTGACGGGGCACCTCGATTCGGTCTACCCCGAGGTGATGGGCCCGCGCAACGGCTGGCTGGGCGGCGACGGCGACGTCTGGGAACGCGGCCCCTACTGGATCGACGGGCTGCTGCCGCTGGCCTATATCCTCGGCGACGAACGGCTGATCGAAAAGACCCGCCCCTGGGTCGAGTGGGCGCTCGGCAGCCGGCAGCCCGACGGCTATTTCGGCCCGGCGGAAGACCGTCCGTTCGAAAGCCCGGCCATACAGCGCGACAACGCCCGCGACTGGTGGCCCAAGATGGTCATGCTCAAGGTGCTGCAACAATACTACTCGGCGACGGGCGACGAGCGCGTCATCGAACTGATGAGCGCCTATTTCCGTTACCAGCTGCGCGAGCTTCCGAAGACCCCGCTGGGGCACTGGACTTTCTGGGGCGAACAGCGCGGCGGCGACAATCTGGGCATCGTCTACTGGCTTTACAACATCACGGGCGACGAATTCCTGCTGGAGCTGGGCGACCTGATCCACCGGCAGACGTTCGACTGGACGGGCATCCTCGCCGGCGGGGAGGTGATCCCGACGCCCTTCTCGCTGCACTGCGTGAACCTCGCGCAGGGGATCAAGGAGCCGGTGGTCTACTACCAGCGCAGCAACGACCCGGCGCATGTGGCGGCCGTGAAGAAAGGCTTCGAGGACATACGCCGCTACATCGGCCTGCCGACGGGGTTGTACGGGGGCGACGAGGCGCTGCACGGCGCCGCCCCGACGCAGGGTTCGGAGCTTTGCACGGCCGTGGAGATGATGTACTCGCTGGAGGAGATGGCCGAAATCACGGGCGACGTGCAGTTCGCCGACCATCTGGAGCGCGTGGCGTTCAACGCCCTGCCCACGCAGGCCACGGACGCCTATGACGCCCGCCAGTACTACCAGCAGGTCAACCAGGTGATGATTACCGACCACCGCCGCAATTTCGAGCAGAGCCACGACGGCACGGACATCCTCTACGGCCTGCTGACGGGCTATGCCTGCTGCACGTCGAACATGCACCAGGGATGGCCCAAGTTCACGCAAAACCTGTGGTATGCCACCCACGACGGCGGGCTGGCCGCGATGGTCTACTCGCCCTGCAACGTCACGGCCGAAGTGGCCGGCGGCGTACGGGTGACGATCGCCGAGCGGACGCAATACCCCTTCGACGAGCAGATACGTTTCGAGATAAGGATCGACGGCCGCAAGGTGAAAACGGCCGAATTCCCGCTCCGCCTGCGCATCCCCGGCTGGTGCGAGGGGGCGACCGTAGCGGTGAACGGTCAGGCCGTGGCGTCGCCCGGGAAAGGTTCCGTGGCGGAAGTGCGGCGCGCATGGCGCACGGGCGACGTGGTGACGCTCCGCCTGCCGATGGAGGTCGCCGTCAGCCGCTGGTACGAACGCTCGGCCGTCGTCGAGCGCGGGCCGCTGGTCTACTCGCTGCGCATCGGCGAACAATGGTCGAAAGTCCGCAACCCGGGCAAACAGATTTACGGCCCGTGGTATTACGAGGTGCGGCCTACAACCCCGTGGAACTACACGCTCTTCGAGGAGGACGTCCGCCCCGAACGCATTGCGGAGGCATTCAGGGTCGAGCGGCGCGACATCGGCGACGCCTATCCGTGGACGCTGGAAAACGCCCCGGTGGAGATCAGGGCGCGCGGGCGCAGACTCGACGAATGGGTGCTCTACCAGGAGAGCGCCGGCCCCCAGCCGTACAGCACCAACGAGACCGCCAACCCCGCCGAAGAGATCACGCTGATCCCCTACGGCTGCACGACGCTGCGCATCACCGAGTTCCCCCTGACGCGCGACCTGCGCAAGAACTGGTAGTGCGCCCGAAAGGCAGGGCGGGGAAAAATAGTGTCTGGAAACGGGTGTCCGGGAAAGCGGATGCCGCAGGGAGGGATCCGGTGCCGGAGAAAACACTGTGACGGGAACCCGCAACCCGGGAAAAGGGAGGTTGACGGAAGAAGGGAACCGCCCGGAAAGCATGGCGCCGGGAGGGGTGAAAAACCGGAACGGCACAACGTTTCCGGGGGAAGTCCGGCAACGAGAAACGGCGCACGAGGGGATATGACCGTCGTGCGCCGTCCTTTTTTCGGGGAGGGGCAGCCCGTTTTCCGGGGGCCGGAGCCCCTTTCCGGGACGGCGATTGGCACGGTTCGGGAATTTTGCGTAGCTTTGCAAATCTAAATCACACGTTATGGCTTCTTGTCTCCAGGTGGAAAACCTCACCAAATCGTACGGCGAGCAGGTGCTCTTCGAAAATATCTCGTTCACGATCGAGGAGGGCCGGCGCGTGGCCCTCGTGGCGAAGAACGGCACGGGGAAAACCACGCTGCTGAACATCATCGCGGGGAAGGAAAGCCACGACGCGGGCAGCGTCGTGCCGCGCCGCGGCCTGAGGATCGCCTACCTGGAACAAAGCCCCGCATACCCGGCGGGCATGACCGTACTGGAAGCCTGCTTCCACTCGGAGAGCCCCGCCCTGAAGGCTATCGCGGAGTATGAGCGGGCGATCGGCGATGCGTCGGGCGAAGGGTTGCAGGAGGCAATGGCGCGGATGGATGCCCTCGAAGCGTGGGATTACGAGCAGCGCGCCAAGCGGATCCTTTCGCGGCTCAAGATCCGCGACTTCGGGCAAAAAGTGGAAACCCTCTCGGGCGGGCAGCTCAAGCGCGTGGCGCTGGCCAACGTGCTGATCAGCGAATCCGACCTGCTGATCCTCGACGAGCCGACCAACCACCTCGACACCGACATGACCGAGTGGCTCGAAGAGTACCTCGCGGCGAGCAGCGCCGCACTGCTGATGGTGACCCACGACCGGTATTTCCTCGACAGCGTGTGCAGCGACATCCTCGAAATGGAAAACCGCCGGATCTACCACTATGCGGGCAACTACTCCTATTACCTGGAAAAGAAACAGGAGCGCGAAACGGCCGACGCGGCACAGCGGGCGAGCGACATGAACCTCTACCGCCGCGAACTGGAGTGGATGCGCCG
>OGQG01002502.1_pt1 | contig 10691 bp, 8 predicted proteins | sample 1553201 | NCBI WGS metagenome assembly OGQG01 (sample SAMEA2579925, study PRJEB22360) | human gut metagenome | biome: human gut; feature: human-associated habitat; material: faeces | place: Denmark | collected 2008/2010
ATGTGGAAGGGCTGAAGCGTATTCGTTTTATGACTTCACACCCGAAGGATCTTTCGGATGAACTGATCGAAACAATGGCAAAGAGCAAAAAAATCTGTCATCATCTGCATCTGCCATTGCAGTCAGGAAGCAGCCGTATCCTTAAAGCTATGAATAGACGCTATGATAAAGAAAAATATCTGAATCTGGTCGATAAGATCCGTACAGCGATTCCGGATATTTCTCTGACAACAGATATCATTGTCGGGTTCCCGGGAGAGACAGAAGAGGATTTTGAAGAAACTCTGGATGTTGTATCTAAATGTGGCTATGACACGGCATTTACATTTTTATATTCCAGAAGAAGCGGAACACCTGCTGCCGAAATGGAACAGATACCGCAGGATGTTGCAAAGGAACGTTTTAACCGCCTGCTTGCGCTGGTACAGCAGGAGGGACGTATTCGTTCTTCCAGATTTGAAGGTTCTGTGCAGGAAGTTCTGGTAGAAGAAGAGAGCAGGGAAAAAGGAATATTTACAGGAAGAACAGAATATAATCTTCTTGTACATTTCCCGGGAACAGCAGATCTTCTTGGAAAATATGTAAAGGTAAGCCTGGATGAATGCCATGGATTTTATTACATGGGATCTCTGGTGGAAGAATAATCGACATGACAGATTGTGGATATGGCAACGGAGAAACCGTAAAAATGGATAAATTTGACAGGTTGTAATGTTTTGTGGTACTGTTACGAAGAAGTGGTACAACAAACAGTAGTTGTAATTGTTTACAGGAGGAAAATATTATGAGAAAAAAGAGTGTAAAAACAACAGCTAAATCAACAGAAGCAATCACAGAGACAGCAGCAAAAGTAAAAGAAACTGTAAAAGCAGCAGCAAAAAAGGTAGAGGAGTCTGCACCGGCTGAAAAAACAGCAGAAGTTGTGAAAGAAGTAGTTAACAAAGCTCCGGAAGCAGTTCAGAAGGCAGAGAAAACTGTAAAAACTGCAACCAAGACTGCGACAAAAGCAGTACGTAAAGCTGCTGGTGCAAGAGTAAAAGAAGTATCTCTTGAAATTTTCGAAACGAATGTATCTCTGAAAGATGTAGAGAAAGCAGTTAAGAAAGATGTTGCAGAAAAAGGACTGACAGGTGATATCTGTATTTATATCAATGCAGAAAGAAGAGCTGCATATTATACAGTAAATCAGGAAGGTTCTGACGAATATAAAGTAGATCTTGGTAACTTATAATCCATGAAATTATACCTTGCACCGCTGGAAGGAATCACCAGTTATATTTATCGAAAAGCACTGTATCAGTGTTTTGATGGATTTGATAAATATTTTATTCCATTTATCAGAGCAAAACAGAACCTGAATTTCAGCGGGAGAGAAAAGAAAGACATTTCTCCGGAAAATAATTCCGGGATGTATGCAGTCCCTCAGATATTGACCCGAAATGCAGATGATTTTCTACGTACAGCGAATCAACTGAAAGAGTATGGATATCAGGAAGTGAATCTGAATCTTGGGTGTCCATCCAAAACAGTAGTGACAAAGGGCTGCGGAGCAGGATTTTTGGCCAGACCGGAGGAACTGGAACAGTTTCTGGACAGGATTTTCAGCAAAACAGATATGAAGATCTCGGTGAAGACTCGTCTGGGGATGGAGAATGCAGAGGAATTTCCAAGGCTGATGGAAATTTACAATCGTTTTCCCATGGAAGAACTGATCATTCATCCGAGAGTACAGAAGGATTTTTACAAAAATACTCCGAATCTGGAGATATTTGGTGAAGCACTTGCCATCAGCAAAAACTCTGTATGTTATAATGGAGATATTTTTTCGGCAGATGATTTTAAAAGAATCCATGCTCAATTTCCGAATGTAGAATGCTTTATGATGGGAAGAGGTGTTCTTGCAGATCCGTCACTTGCCCGTGAAATCAGGGGTGGAAAGGCGGCAGATCAGTCAGATATCCGTAGATTTCATGATCTTCTGTATCATACATACCGTGAGGAAGTGTCCGGGGATAGAAATGTTCTTTTCAAAATGAAAGAAATCTGGTTTTATCTGGCACCAATGTTTGCGGACAGTAAGAAATATGCCAAAAAAATAAAAAAAAGCGAGAGATGTGTGGTATATGAGAGTGCAGTAAATGAACTGTTTGCAAATTGCAGATTTACAGGAACACAGAGTAAGTAAATGGAATCACTTTGATTATAAAAAACAGAAATTCTATAAAAAAGAAAGGCTTTGAGTATTTTGTTCATGTACTCATTGCCTTTCTTTTTGCTTTTTAATAATTGCTGTCTTCAGTGGCAATATCAAAAGGGGCGGTGTCTGTGGTGTCAGAAGTATCGCTGCCGCTGGTATCGGTAGAAGAATCCCCACTATCCTGTGAGGAATCATCATAACTGTTATCAGTTGAGGTGTCTTCGGATCCGTTATCAGATGGATAATCGATCTGATCTGAAGGATCATAACCGCCCTGATCGGAAGAGCCTTCATCTGCAACGTCACCATCGCTGGTGTCACCGGAATAATCAGTTCCAGGATCATAAGTAGCCTGATCGGAGGAAGCCGAGCTGTCGGAAGAATCGGAGCTGTCGGAAGAATCGGAACTATCGTCATAGTTGCTGTCTTCTGTATAGATGTTAAATCCGGCATCTTCATCCTGGCTGGAACGAAGAGCCTCTGCTTCTGCAGCTGTCTCTGGCGCCTCTTTAACGGTAGCCTTTGCCCTGGCAGCAACAGCAGCATCTTTCGGGACAACTGCATAGACTGCAAACATGGCACAGGAAAAGACAAGTGCCATGAGTGCGATATGAATTTCGTCTCTGTATTTCATAGAAATTACCTCTTTTATGTGTTGTGATCATTTTTTATAAGTATAGCATGAGTTTCGACTTTTTTGTAAAGAAAATTCTACCAGAGGAGGAATTTTCTCAAAATCTCGGAATACGTCGTCTTGCATCAAAACTTTAAACATGCTATTATAGTTAATTGACTATGACTGATAATAGAGTGAACAGTAGAGGAGAATTATAAAACGATGGCAATGTCACCGATGATGAGGGAATATTGTAAAACAAAAGAAAGTTACAAGGACTGCATCCTGTTCTATCGACTTGGCGACTTTTATGAGATGTTTTTTGATGATGCAATCCTTGTATCCAAAGAACTGGAACTGACGCTTACTGGTAAGGACTGCGGATTGGAAGAACGTGCTCCGATGTGCGGAATTCCATTTCATGCAGCCGAGACATATATCAAACGACTGATCGAGAAAGGCCACAAAGTGGCAATCTGTGAGCAGGTGGAAGACCCTAAGAAAGCAAAAGGTCTTGTTAAGAGAGAAGTTATCCGTGTAGTTACACCGGGAACAACTCTGGATGCCACATCTTTGGATGAATCCAGAAACAATTATCTGATGTCGATTGTTTCTCTGGAGGATCATTTTGGATGTGCCATTGCAGATATCACCACAGGTGACTGTTTTCTTACAGAAGTAGATAAACCTCAGAAACTTCTGGATGAGATCAATAAATTTGTCCCTGCGGAAATTATCTGTAATGACGCTTTTTTTATGAGCGGAGTTGATACAGAAGATTTGAAGGACCGTCTGCGGATATGCATTTTTCCATTAGATAACTGGTATTTTGATGACAGTCTCTGCCAGCGCACTTTGAAGGAACATTTTCATGTAAATACATTGGAAGGTCTTGGACTTCAGGACTATGACAGTGGAGTGATCGCAGCAGGAGCACTTTTTCAATATTTGAATGAAACTCAGAAAACAGCTTTGTCTCATATGGCAACGATTCATCCCTACACAGCAGATAAATTTATGTTGATTGACAGTTCCAGTCGTCGTAATCTGGAACTGGTCGAAACACTCCGTGAAAAACAGAAACGAGGTTCTCTTCTCTGGGTATTGGATAAGACAAAGACAGCAATGGGTGCACGTACACTTCGAGGTTATGTGGAACAGCCCCTGATTGATGCAAAAGAGATCAATTGCAGACTGGAAGCTGTAGAAGAACTGACTCAGAAGCCGATGCTTCGTGATGAGATCCGAGAGTATCTGAATCCCATCTATGACCTGGAACGTCTGATCAGCCGCATCAGCTATCAGTCAGCGAATCCGAGAGATATGGTTGCATTTGCATCTTCACTGGAGATGATTCCATATATCCGACAGATCCTTCAGGAATTTGAAGCACCGATCCTGAAACAGATTTTTGAGGATATGGATCCGCTGGAAGATGTGACGGATCTGATCAAACGTGCGATCACAGATGAGCCGCCACTTGCACAGAAAGACGGCGGAATCATCCGCGAAGGTTATAACGCAGATGTCGATAAATATCGTCACTCAAGAACTGATGGCAAAAAGTGGCTTGCTGAACTGGAAGCAAGAGAAAAAGAACGTACCGGCATTAAGACACTGAAGATCAAATACAGTCGTGTATTTGGTTATGCACTGGAAGTGACGAATTCTTTCAAAAATCAGGTTCCGGATAATTATGTTCGCAAACAGACACTGACCAATGCCGAACGTTATATTACACAGGAGCTGAAGGATCTTGAGGATTTGATCCTTGGAGCTGAAGATCGTCTGTATGCGCTGGAATATGAATTGTTTGCAGATGTCCGTGACAAAGTTGGCAAAGAAGTCGTACGTATCCAGAAAACTGCCAAGGCGATTGCAGCACTGGATGTGTTTGCCTCTCTTGCGCTTGTGGCAGAACGAAACAATTTTGTAAGACCGAAGATCAATGAAAATGGTGTTCTGGATATCAAAAATGGTCGTCATCCGGTTGTAGAGCAGATGATTGAAAACGATATGTTTATTGCAAATGATACATATCTGGACAATCAGAAAAAAAGAGTTTCCATTATCACCGGTCCGAATATGGCTGGTAAATCTACTTATATGCGTCAGACAGCACTGATCGTTCTGATGGCGCAGATCGGAAGTTTTGTTCCGGCAGAGAAAGCAAATATTGGCATTGTAGATCGAATCTTTACACGTGTCGGTGCATCCGATGACCTTGCAAGCGGACAGAGTACTTTCATGGTGGAAATGACAGAAGTAGCAAATATCCTTCGAAATGCCACATCCAGGAGCCTGTTGATTCTGGATGAGATTGGACGAGGCACAAGTACCTTTGACGGACTTGCAATTGCATGGTCCGTGATCGAACATATCAGTAATACGAAACTCTGTGGTGCAAAGACTTTATTTGCCACACATTATCATGAACTTACAGAACTGGAAGGTAAGATTCCGGGAGTCAATAATTATTGTATCGCGGTTAAAGAAAAAGGCGATGATATTGTATTTCTTCGTAAGATCGTCAAGGGCGGTGCAGACAAGAGTTATGGTATTCAGGTTGCCAAGCTTGCCGGTGTGCCGGATTCCGTTATTAATCGTGCAAAGGAACTGGTAGAAGAACTCAGTGATGCAGATATTACGGCTGCAGTCAAGGATCTGACGGCTCCGAAGAAAAAACAGAAAATTGTTTATGATCAGGTGGATATGGCTCAGATGTCTCTTTTTGATACGGTACAGGACAATGATATCGTGGACGAGATCCGTGATCTGGATATGACCCATTTGACACCGATGGAAGCTATGAATATTTTGTATAATTTGCAGAACAAGATTAAAAACCGCTGGTAAAAATGATAAAACGTGGTTTGGTAATGGGAGGTTGCTTTGAGAAAAATTGCAGTTTTAGACCAGAACACAATTGATAAGATTGCAGCCGGAGAGGTTGTAGAGAGACCTTCTTCTGTCGTAAAAGAGCTTGTGGAAAATGCGATAGACGCAGGAGCAACTGCGGTAACAGTAGAAATTACAGATGGTGGTAAGAAACTGATCCGGATTACGGATAATGGATCAGGAATGGAAGCAGAGCAGATTCCGCTTGCATTTCTCCGTCATGCAACAAGTAAGATTGAAAAGGTGGAAGATCTGGAACATATTGCTTCTCTTGGATTTCGTGGTGAGGCACTTTCCAGTATCGCTGCTGTTTCTCAGGTAGAACTGATCACAAAAACTCCGTCTTCTGTCAGCGGCTCCCGTTATGTGATCGAAGGCGGACAGGAGCATTCATTGGAAGAACTGGGAGCACCGGAGGGAACTACATTTCTTGTTCGGAACCTTTTTTATAACACACCGGCGAGAAGCAAGTTCCTGAAGTCGGATATGACTGAGGCGAATTATATTCATACGCTGATGGAGCAGCTTGCACTGTCCCATCCGGAGATTTCTTTTAAATATATTCAGAATAAGCAGGTGAAACTGCATACATCCGGGAACTACAGTGTGAAGGATGTTATTTACAGCGTGTATGGCAGAGAGATCGCCAGAGCACTTCTGGAGGTATCACAGGAAAATTCCTTTATGAAAATTGAGGGATTTGTTGGTAAACCGGAAATTGCCAGAGGCAATCGTTCTTTTGAGAACTATTATATCAATGGACGATATGTTAAAAATAATATTATTACAAAAGCAATCGAAAATGCTTACAGGGGTTTCCTGATGCAGCATAAATTTCCATTTGTTTCTCTTCGTATGGAAATGGAGGGGAACGATCTGGATGTTAATGTGCACCCGGCAAAAAGAGAGGTACGATTTGCGAGAGAACAGGAAGTTTACGATGCAGTTTATGATACTGTACGTGCAGCCCTGACCAGAAGAGAAATGATTCCGAAAGTATCTGTAGACAGTTCTTCTGTTAAAGAGGATAAAGAAGAAAAAGTTACGCGTGCAGCTGTACCGGAACCATTTGAGCAGAAACGTCGTGAAGAACTGTACGGAGCACAAAAACCAGTCCATTCTGTTGTACGAGAGCCGGCAGCATCTTATCGTCCGGCATTTTCAAAAGATGAAGAAGAAATGTTCAGTGGTACACTGCGAGAGAATCAGAAACTGGACGAAGTGAAGAAACTGACAGAGAGGCAGACAGTGCCAGAGTCATTTCAGAATTCTTCGAAGAAAACAAATACTGTGCCTGAGAAGGTTGATACACAGGTTAAACAGAAAATTGTACAGAAGTCTGTACAAGATTATGAACAAGACTATGTGCAGAAAACGGAAGCAGAAGAACTAAAAATACAGGAAGCAGTATCGAGAGAGACTGAAAAACAGACTCCACCACAGCAGCTTGAACTCTTTGAGGAGAAACTGCTTGCACCAGAATCCAGAAGTCGGATTGACCTGATCGGACAGATCTTTGATACGTACTGGCTGGTACAGTTTGAGGACAATTTTTATATAATCGATCAGCATGCTGCACACGAAAAGGTATACTATGAGCGTATGGTAAAACAGTTCCGGGAACATTCGATTGATTCACAGTATCTGAATCCTCCATTGATCGTGGCATTGAGCATGCAGGAAGAAGAAGTACTGAAAGCAAATATGAATTATTTTGAACAGTTTGGCTTTGAGATCGAGAATTTCGGCGGCAGAGAATACCGCATCAGTGCGGTACCATCGAATCTGTACGGACTGACAGAGGAAGAACTGTTTCTGGAAATGTTGGATAATCTGGCATCTAATAACAGTAAAGATACATTGGATATTTTTGCTGCCAGACTTGCAACGATGGCATGCAAAGCGGCAGTTAAGGGAAACCATGCTATGTCGCAGCAGGAGGCAGAAAAACTGATCGATGAACTTCTGACTCTGGAAAATCCGTATCATTGTCCGCATGGACGCCCGACGATCATTGCAATGACCAGAACAGAACTGGAAAAGAAGTTTAAACGAATCGTGTAAGAATTATACAGGAGTGATTATGAAAAGACCTTTGATCGTTCTTACCGGGCCGACAGCAGTTGGCAAAACAAGTCTTTCTATTTCATTGGCAAAGGCGGTAAACGGTGAGATTATTTCTGCAGATTCCATGCAGGTATATAAAAAAATGGATATCGGTTCTGCGAAGATCCGTCCGGAGGAAATGCAGGGAGTAAAGCATTATCTGGTGGATGTTCTGGAACCGGAAGAAGAATTTCATATCGTAAAATTCCAGCAGATGGCAAAAGAAGCTATGGAGGAAATCTATGAAAAAGGAAAGATACCGATTCTGGTCGGAGGAACCGGATTTTATATTCAGGCGGTAACCAGAGATATTGATTTTACAGAGGCGCAGCAGGAAAACACTTACCGTGCAGAGCTGGAAAAACTGGCGGAAACAGAAGGTGCTGAGTATCTTCATGATAGGCTGAAAGAAGTAGATCCGGCAAGTGCGGATACAATCCATGCAAACAATGTAAAACGTGTGATCCGTGCACTGGAATTTTATCATCAGAATGGTACGCCTATATCTGCACATAATGAAGAACAGAAAAAACAGACAAGTCCGTATAATCTGGCATATTTTGTTTTAAATGCGCCAAGAGATATTCTCTATGAGCGGATAGACAAACGAGTGGATCAGATGCTGGAAGAGGGACTGGTAAAAGAGGTGGAAGGACTGAAATGTGAGGGCTGCCATCGTGGTATGGTATCCATGCAGGGACTGGGATATAAGGAAATCCTGGCTTATCTGGAGGGGGAATATCCACTGGAAGAGGCGGTACGTATCCTGAAACGAGATACCAGACATTTTGCAAAGCGGCAGCTGACCTGGTTTCGACGGGAGTCGGATGTGATCTGGGTTGATAAAGACAAATTTCATTGGGATGAAAAAGAAATTCTGGAATATATGCTGAGTGTTCTTAAAGAACATGATATTTTGGGATAGTCAGTTAGAAGACGCAATAAATCAGATACAATTGGAAAGGATTATAAAATAACCATGAAGGAATTATATGAACAGCTTGGAATCTCATCCAAAGTCTATGATTTTGGAGCAGAGATCGAAGCATCTCTGAAGGAACGATTTGAACAGTTTGACAAGACTGCGGAATATAACCAGCTTAAAGTACTGATGGCCATGCAGAAAAACAAAGTAAGTGCAGAATGTTTCCAGTCATCATCAGGCTACGGCTATGATGATTTTGGACGAGATACTCTGGAAAAAGTATATGCAGATACTTTTCATACGGAGGCATGTCTGATTCGTTCCCAGATCACCTGCGGAACTCATGCACTGGCAATTGCTTTATTTGGAAATCTTCGTCCGGGAGATGAGCTTCTTGCACCGGCAGGAAAGCCATATGATACACTTGAAGAAGTAATTGGTATCCGCCCGTCCAGAGGCTCTCTGGCAGAATATGGAGTAACTTACAGACAGGTAGATCTCAAAGAAGACGGAACCTTTGATTATGACAGCATCCGTAAAGCAATCAATGAAAAAACACGTCTTGTGGAGATCCAGCGTTCCAAAGGATACCAGACACGTCCGTCTTTCTCTGTAAAACAGATTGGAGAACTGATTTCTTTTGTAAAGAGTATTAAACCGGATGTGATCTGTATGGTGGATAACTGCTACGGTGAGTTTGTAGATACCATTGAGCCAAGTGATGTGGGAGCTGATATGATCGTTGGTTCTCTGATCAAAAATCCGGGCGGCGGACTTGCGCCTATCGGCGGTTATATTGCAGGAAAGAAAGAGTGCGTAGACCGTGCATCTTACCGTTTAAGCGCTCCAGGCCTTGGAAAAGAAGTAGGCGCAAGCCTTGGTTTAAACCAGCAGCTGTATCAGGGATTTTTCTTATCCCCGACTGTAGTTGCAGGTGCCTTAAAAGGTGCGATCTTTGCAGCTAATGTATACGAAAGACTGGGATACGGCGTTGTTCCAAATGGCAGTGAATCCCGTCACGATATTATCCAGGCGATCACCTTCGGTTCTGCCCAGGGTGTGATCTCTTTCTGCAAAGGAATTCAGGCAGCTGCTCCTGTAGACAGCTTTGTAACACCAGAGCCATGGGATATGCCAGGTTATGACAGTCAAGTCATTATGGCTGCAGGTGCATTTGTCCAGGGATCTTCCATTGAATTAAGTGCTGATGGTCCTATTAAGCCTCCATATGCCGTTTACTTCCAGGGTGGACTTACCTGGTACCATGCAAAACTGGGAATTCTTAAGTCTTTACAGCAGCTTTTAGACGATGGAGTTTTGAAAAACTTAAGATGACATGAAAAACAACTTATGGTAAACTGATAACTTAAGGAGAGTGTTTATGGGACGTAAGAATTTCTGGATCCTTCTGATCATGTTACTTGCAGGCATTGTATTAGGAGGCTTTATGGGACAGCTTGCCAACGGCATTTCATGGCTGAGCTGGTTGAATTTTGGCCAGTCATTTGGTCTTGATTCACCTTTAGTCATTAACTTTGGCATACTGGTCATTACTCTGGGACTTACCATCAAGATCACTATGGCAAGTATTATCGGCATTGCCATTGCCCTGATCATTTATCGTATGATTTAATGTGTGCAGCGAAAAACAAGCGGCTGCGTAAGCAGACATTTGCTTTTCGCAAACCATTAACGAACGAATCGCCTGCGTAAGCAGGCAATAGAGCACGTAAGTGCGGGATTCGTGAGTTTACGATAAGTGAAATCCTTCTGCTTTGCGTACTTGGAGAGGTGCCTTTTACAGGAGGAGAGCATATGCAGAAATTAACAATGAAACAACTTCCAAAAGAAGACAGGCCTTATGAGAAATGCCTTGAGTCAGGTGCCACTTCCCTGACAGACGCAGAACTTTTAGCTGTTATCATACGCACCGGAAGCAGAGAGGAAAC
>OGQG01002515.1_pt1 | contig 10632 bp, 10 predicted proteins | sample 1553201 | NCBI WGS metagenome assembly OGQG01 (sample SAMEA2579925, study PRJEB22360) | human gut metagenome | biome: human gut; feature: human-associated habitat; material: faeces | place: Denmark | collected 2008/2010
GACAGACTTCAGCCATTGTCTATAAAACAAATGATAAATATGCCTATGTTGTATCGAAAGATTTGAAGACCGGAATTATTATATCTGAGACGGATAAACAAAAGATATATACCATAAAAGACAGCGATAAGGTAGAGATTCTGGGGGTATATATGGTAAATAAGGGTTATGCGGTTTTTGCTCTGGTGGATATGGTTGAAAGGAATGGAGATTATTGCATTGTTTCTACTTCCGGCAGTAAAATAGAACTTTATGATAGAATTATTTTAAATAGTGATACAGTGAAGGAAGGCCAGGTGATTTACTGATGCTGAAGGAAAATTTAAAAAATGTACAAAACAACATAAAAAAAGCATGTGAACGTGTAGGAAGAAAACCGGAGGAAGTTACGCTTGTTGCGGTAAGTAAGATGAAACCTCTCTCTGATATTGAGGAACTTTTAGAGACAGGACAGCTTGAATATGGAGAAAATTATGTACAGGAACTGTGTGATAAATATGAGAATATTTCAAAACCGGTACATTGGCATATGATCGGACATTTACAGACAAATAAAGTGAAATATATTATTGATAAAGTAGAATTGATTCATTCTGTAGATTCCCTTCATTTGGCAAAACAGATTGAGAAAGAAGCGGTAAAAAAAGGTGTGGACGCACAGATACTTGTACAGGTAAATATCGCGCAGGAAGATACGAAGTTTGGTATCAACGGTCCAGAGGTGATGAGTCTTGTAGAAGAAATCAGCAAATTTCCACATGTCCACATCAGAGGACTGATGACAAGTGCTCCTTTTGTGGCAAATCCAGAAGAAAATCGCTGTTATTTTAAGAAATTACACAAATTATTTGTTGACATTAGAGAGAAAAACATTGATAATGTATCTATGGACATTTTGTCTATGGGTATGACCAATGATTATGAAGTGGCCATTGAAGAAGGTGCGACAATGGTACGAGTTGGTACCGGAATCTTTGGGGCGCGGAATTATAATAAATAACAGGAGGTACATGGGGTGAAGTTCGCAGAAAAATTCTTAAACATGATGAAGTTAAATGATGCTGATGACGAGACGGAACCATTTGATGAGGAATATAACGAAGTAACCGAAGAAGAAGGTTATGACGAAGAAGAGATGGAAGATGAGGAAGAAGAACCTCATAAACCGATTCTTTCCTTAAGACGTAAGAAGAAAGATCTTACAGAATCACAGGAAGACGATGAGGACAGTCAGAGCAGAGTAATCCCATTTCATGGAAAAGAAGAAGAAGGTGAAAGTGTGAAAGTAATCAGACCTCAGACATTTAATGAAGCACAGATTGTAGCAGATTTCTTAAAGGAAGGCAAGACAATTGTGGTGAACTTAGAGGGAATCGAAATCGGACAGGCACAGAGAATCATTGATTTTATCGGTGGAGCAAGTTTCGCAGTAGATGGCTCTCTTAAAGCGATTTCTAATAATATCTTTATTGTGGCACCAGGTAATATTGAAGTATCTGGAGATTTAAGAGACGAGATTGTAAGCGAGGATATGTTGTCCCCGGAACTTACGAAGTTTTAAGCTGACATAGATGTCAGATACATAAAAGATGATAAAAGAATAGTTGAACGAGAAAAGACAGAGGGGATATATGGACGGAGTGGAGGCCGTTCATATATCCCCTCTCTGTGTAAATATTTATTCTGGAGGGAACAATGGAAACAAAAAGATTAGAAGTAACTGCAGAGGGTAAAAAGGTATATGATATTGTAATTGAGAATAATTTTAATCAATTAGTAAAAGAACTTTCTGTTTTTGGAATAAAAGAACGGAAACTTTGCATCGTAACAGAAAGGCAGGTTGCATCTTATTATCTTGAGGAAGTGTGCAGTCTTTTAGAGAAAGAGTGTGCGAAGTTAGAAGTGTACATTTTTCAGGAAGGAGAGGAAAGTAAGAACTTATCTACAGTGGATAGTCTGTATCATTTTCTTATTACGCATGAATTTGACAGAAAAGATATGCTTCTTGCACTTGGAGGAGGTGTTACTGGAGATCTCACAGGATTTGCAGCGGCAACGTATCTTAGAGGAATTGATTTCGTGCAGATTCCGACCAGTCTTTTAGCACAGGTAGACAGCAGTATTGGAGGGAAAACTGGTGTAGATTATCATGCCTATAAAAATATGGTTGGTGCATTTTATATGCCAAAGCTGGTATATATTAATGTAAACACGGTAAAAACACTTTCTGAGCGACAGTACCACAGCGGCTTGGGAGAAGTGATCAAGCATGGATTGATTCGCGATAAAGCATATTTTGAATGGATGCAAGACAATAAAGAGGCAGTAGCAAAAAGGGAAGATGAGACACTAGCTTATATGATCGAGGGCAGCTGTGAGATTAAGCGGGCAGTTGTTGAGGAAGATCCGAAGGAACATGGTGTGCGTGCATTACTTAACTTTGGTCATACATTGGGTCATTCTATCGAAAAGTTAATGAATTTTTCTCTTGCACATGGAGAATGTGTCGCAGTAGGTTCCTTACTGGCAGCGGATATATCCTGCCAAAGAGGTTATATTAGTGAGGAAGAAAATAAAGAAATAAAAGAATTATATGCATATTTTGATTTTCCGGCATTACCAGAAGAACTTAAAGCAGAAGATATTGTAAAAGAAACAAGACATGATAAGAAAATGGAACATGGAAAGATTAAGTTTATCCTTTTAGACAAAGTGGGTGAAGCTGCAATTTATCAGGATGTAACACCAGAAGAGATGCTTACGGTCTTAGAGCGAGTTTGAAAATAAAAAGGCAATCTGCACGCTCTAGAACATTTTTCAGACATGCTCTAGAATAACAGGAGGAATAAAATTATCATGGGAAAAAAAGCAAAGTCAGTAGTCATTTTTTTTGTATTGCTACTGATTGACCAGCTTACAAAGTTGTGGGCGGTAAAAATATTAAAACCGATAGGAAGTATTAAGATTATCCATAATGTATTAGAAATATACTATGTGGAGAACAGGGGAGCGGCTTTTGGCATTATGCAGAATAAACAGTGGTTCTTTTTGATTATCACATTAGCAGTACTTGTCGGTCTCCTGTGGATTTCAGGGAAGATTCCGGAAGAAAAACATTTTGTACCACTGAGAGCCTGCCTGTATTTTGTGGGGGCAGGAGCGGTTGGTAACATGATAGACAGAGTGTTTCGGAAATATGTAGTAGACTTTATTTATTTTAGCCTGATTAACTTTCCAGTATTTAATGTGGCAGATATTTATGTAACGGTTGCCGCATTTATGCTAGTTGTGCTGATACTGTTTTTCTATCAGGAAGAAGATCTTAACAGAGTATTTTCTAAAAAGAAAGAGCAGAATAGGGCAGGACGGGAAAATGGCAGAAAGAAATGAAATGATGCAGCAGAATCAAAAACAAAATATAGAACAAAAATATTATTATACCGTTATGGAAGAACAGGAGGGAATGCGCCTTGATCAGTTTTTAGCCGGAGAGTTAAAAGAGCATTCGCGTTCCTATATTCAGAAACTTATAAAAGAAGGCCGGGTAACTGTTGGCGATAAAAAAGAAAAGCCAGGCTGTCGTCTTAAAGTGGAGGACAGTGTTGTTATCTGTGTGCCTCCGTTAAAGGAATTAGAAGTCCTTCCAGAAAAGATGGATTTAGATATCATTTATGAGGATGAGGATGTTATTTTAATCAATAAGCCAAAAGATATGGTTGTTCATCCGTGTCCGGGACGCTATACGGGAACATTAGTTAATGGGCTGTTATATCATTGCCGGGATAATCTTTCCGGAATTAACGGGGTACTTCGTCCGGGAATTGTCCATCGTATTGATAAAGATACGACAGGGGTTCTTGTTGTATGTAAGAATGATATGGCGCATAAAAGTCTGGCAGAGCAGCTAAAAGAACATTCCATTACAAGAAAGTATGAGGCGATTGTCTACAATAATTTTACACAGGAAGAGGGAACAGTGGATGCACCGATTGGAAGAAGTCCGGCAGATAGAAAGAAGATGGCGGTGGAACCGAAGAATGGTAAGCGTGCAGTGACACATTACAAAGTGCTCAGTCATCTGAACCATCAGTTTAATCACATAGAATGTCAGTTGGAAACGGGAAGAACACATCAAATCCGCGTGCATATGGCAAGTATAAGGCATCCTCTTTTGGGGGATACAACCTATGGGCCGAAGAATGCGATGGGGCTTACCGGACAGTGCCTTCACGCCAGAGTACTTGGCTTTATTCATCCAAGAACAGGTGAGTATGTAGAATTTGAAGCACCGCTTCCGAAATATTTTCAAAAACTTCTTGAAAAATATTCGTAAAAAAACTTTACAAAAAAACAAGAGTATGCTAATCTATGAAAGATGCTTTTTGCTAGAACCTTTGCCAGGGTATGGAGTCTCCGACCTTATCTTCGTAAAGGTGATTATAATAATAGGAGGAATTGTAACATGATTACAAAGGAAATGAAACAGGAAATTATGACAAAATATGCAAGAACAGAAGGAGATACAGGTTCACCTGAGGTACAGGTAGCACTTCTTACAGCAAGAATCAACGACCTTCAGAACCACTTCAAAGCAAATCCTAAGGATCATCATTCAAGACGTGGTCTTTTAAAGATGGTTGGTCAGAGAAGAAATCTTCTTGCATACTTAAAAGGTAAAGATATCGAACGTTACAGAACCTTAATCGAACAGTTAGGTTTAAGAAAATAATAGTTCTTTGGAAAGGATGCTGCGGCATCCTTTCTTTCGTTGAAAGAGAAATGAGGTTTTCTATGCGTAAAATTATAATTCGTGTTGCAATCGCTGCTGTAATCTTACTTGCCGGAATTGGTGTTTTTCAGTGGCATAACTATCAGCAGAAAGTAGAATACCGTAAAGAGGCATTGCTTTATTTTAAAGAGGAAGATTATTCGAAAACGATTTCTTATCTTGGACAGGCGTTAAAACTTCAGTCTGTATTTGCAGGTAAGCTTGATTTGGATATGACCTGCTATTTAGCAGAGAGTCATTATCAATTAAAAGAATATGATGAAGCAGAGAAAATATATGATAAACTCATAAATAATGATAGCAAAAATGCACAGTATTATATATTAAAGGGTGAATGCCTTGCAAAATCTGGAGATGCGAAGGCTGCCGTGAAAGTATATGAACAGGGATGGAACAGCACAAATGACACAGATTTTTTAGAGAAAATCTGCGAGATTTATGTAGAGCAGAAAGATTATGATAATGCTCTCAAATATATTCAAAAAGGAATCGAACAGGGCGGCGAATCGAAGGCCGGTTTTATGTACGGAAAGATTGTTATTTATGAGAAGGCGCAGGAGTACGATAGGGCGTATGAGGCAGCTAAAAAATATGTAGAACTTTATCCTGATGATGAGGCAGGAAAGAAAGAATATATCTTTTTATCTACAAGGATTTAAATGGAATTACAAGAAAAAAGTTACGGGTAATCCAGAGTATTTTTCAAACCGCTCTAAGCGCTGTTATATTGACAGTGTATATAAAAAATGGTAAAATAATGAGTACTAAAGGAACAAGGGGAGGTATGAATGCAGGGTATAATACTAACCGAATGCATCAGCCAGAAGCACAGTATCCTGTTTTCTTTAGCTATTATTTAATTTATATTAACCTATTAAGAAAAGGAGAAATTAACTATGGTATCACAGAAAGTTACAATCAACAACCCACAGGGACTTCACATGAGACCGGCAGGAGTATTCGCTAAAGGAATGGCTAAGTTTGACAGTGACGTAACAATCAACTTCAACGGTAAAGCAACAAACGGAAAGAGCCTTCTTAACATTATCGGTGCTTGCATCAAATGCGGTTCTGAAGTAGAAATCCAGTGTGATGGAGCTGACGAAGAAGAAGCATTAAAGACTGCTATCGAAATGATTGAATCCGGTTTAGGAGAATAATTGTAAATCAAAATTTGAGGTGAAGATAATGTATACTGGTATTGGTGCATCAGCAGGAATCGGTATTGGTTCCGCTGTTATTGTAAAAGAGCCTTCCCTTGCATACGATAATAAAGCAGTCAGTGATGTTGACGCTGAAAAGAAGAGATTAGCAGAAGCCCTTGACAAGTGTATTGCAAAAACACAGGCAATGGCAGATGATATGAAAGAAAGAGTAGGGGAGAAAGAAGCAGAGATTCTGGAAGGGCATGTCCTTCTCCTTATGGACCCAGAGATGACTGGGCAGATGGAGACAAGCATTGCAGATGATAAGATGTGTGCAGAAGCAGCAGTAGAGAAAATCTGTGATTATTATATGCAGATGTTTTCTTCTATTGATGATGAGATGTTCCAGCAGAGAGCAACAGACGTATGTGATATAAAGACAAGATTATTGAAGATACTTCTGGATGTAGAAGATGTAGATCTGGCGAATGTACCAGAGGGAACTGTTCTCGTAGCAGAAGACTTAACTCCATCTATGACTGCAGGAATCAACCCTAAGAATGTTACAGGTATTCTTACGGAGGTTGGTGGTAAGACTTCCCACTCAGCAATTCTTGCGCGGGCTCTTGAAATTCCGGCTGTACTCAGTATACCGGGAATCACAGAAAAGATTTCCAACGGAGATAAGGTCGTTTTAGATGGCTCAGAAGGTCAGACATATATTAATCCTGATGAGAAACTTCAGGCAGAGTATGAACAGAAACGAGTAGCATATTTAGAAGAGAAAGCTGCCCTTGCTCAGTTTGTTGGCAAGGAGACAAAAACTGCAGATGGTGTTAAGGTTGAACTTTGTGCAAACATTGGTAAGCCAGAAGATGCCCTTAAAGTAGTAGAGTGTGATGGCGAGGGAATTGGTTTATTCCGTACAGAATTCCTTTTCATGGATCGTCCTCAGATTCCTACAGAAGAAGAGCAGTTTGCAGCATATAAGAGGGTAGCTGAGACTTTAGAGGGCAAACCAGTTATTATCCGTACTTTGGATGTGGGTGGAGATAAAGAGATTCCTTATCTTGCTCTTGAGAAAGAAGAGAATCCATTCCTCGGTTTCCGTGCAATTCGTTTATGCTTAAAGAGAGAAGATTTATATCGTCCTCAGTTAAAAGCATTGCTTAGAGCAAGCGCATATGGAGATATCCGTATCATGGTTCCTATGGTTACATGTTTAGATGAGCTTCGTGCAGTGAAGAACATGATTGCAGAACTGAAAGAGGAGCTGAAGGCAGAAGGTGTTGCATACGATGAGAATATCAAAGTTGGTATTATGATCGAGACACCTGCAGCAAGCTTAATGGCAGATGTTTTTGCAAAAGAAGCAGACTTCTTTAGTATCGGAACAAACGATCTTACAGGATATACTATGGCAGTAGACAGAGGTAATGCAGAGGTTGCATATCTCTATTCCGCTTACAATCCGGCAGTACTTCGTTCTATCGAACGTGTTATCAAAGCCGGAAGAGCAGAGGGAATCATGGTTGGTATGTGTGGTGAAGCAGCAGCAGACCCATTACTTGCTCCATTATTAATTTCCTTTGGAATGAATGAATTCAGTGTAAGTGCGACTTCTATCTTAGCAACCAGAAAGGGAATCTCTCTCTGGACAAAAGAAGAAGCAGATACTGTTGCAGCTAAGGCAATGTCTTTGACAACAGAAGCTGAAGTTGAAGCATATCTTAAGAGCGTTGCAAAACATTAATAGCAAAGAATGGCAGAAGAGTATTTTAACTTAACTGCATTAAAGATAAAAGGGTGTTGAGAGACACCCTTTTGTTTTGCAAACATTTATTTTATCATTAATGATGATGTACTCCTGCAGAGAGATACATTTAAAGCAGGAGAAACTCTAAAAAATAGATGAGTTATCTCGGATTACTTTTAGAATCCTTATAATATAAAAAGATTCCGAGAGTACATATAGAAAGAAAGGAGGAGGAGAAGTGCCAGCAATTTTTAACAAAGAACAGGAAGAAGCGATCACACATAAAGAAGGTCCGTTAATGGTTCTTGCCGGTCCGGGTTCAGGAAAGACACTTGTAATTACTTATCGCGTAAAATGGCTTATTGAAAATGCGGGGGTACATCCATCGAATATATTAGTTATTACATTTACAAGGGCAGCGGCAGAAGAAATGAGAAAGCGTTTTTTTGCCTTTGATGGGATGGAGAATGCACCGGTAACATTTGGTACTTTTCACTCAATTTTCTTTATGATTCTTCGCTATGCATACCGATATACGGCAGGAAATATTATCCGTGAAGATGTAAAGCGGCGTTATATCAAAGAGATGACAGAGAATATGGAACTGGAAATCGAAGATGAGAAGGAATTCCTTTCCGGCATCATTAACGAAATCAGTTATGTAAAAGGAGAGATGATGTCCCTTTCCTACTATCACAGCAGTAATTGCTCTGATGAGCTATTTGCTCAGATTTATGAGGGGTATGAGAGAAGACTTCGAGAGGAGAATCTCATAGATTTTGATGACATGCTGGTCTTTTGCTATGAACTTTTAAAAGAGAGGAAAGATATCCTCGCCATGTGGCAGCAAAAGTTTCAGTATATATTAATTGATGAATTTCAGGATATTAATAAAGTACAATATGAGATTGTGCGGATGTTAGCAGGAAAAGGAAATCATCTGTTTATTGTAGGAGATGATGATCAGTCCATCTATCGTTTCCGTGGGGCCAGGCCGGAAATCATGCTTGGATTTGAAAAAGATTATCCCGATGCGAAAAAAGTAATTTTAAATACGAATTACCGGTGTAGTGCAGAGATTGTGGACAGTGCGGAACATCTCATTAGCCATAACACAAAGCGTTTTCCGAAAAATATGCAGGCAGCCCGCGGCAAAAAGGTACCGATTACATTCCGATATTTAAAAGATGCTGGAGAAGAATGCACTGATATTTTAAAAGGAATACGTTTTTATCATAAAAAGGGAATTCCACTAGAAGAAATGGCAGTCATTTTCAGAACAAATACACAGCCAAGACTTCTTGTCGGCCGCTTGATGGAGTATAATATCCCATTTCAGATGCGAGATGTGATTCCAAATATATTTGATCACTGGATTGCAAGAAATATATTAACGTATATAAAGATTGCGATGGGAAACAAAGACAGAAAGTTATTTTTACAAATAATGAATCGTCCAAAACGTTATATTTCAAGAAGTATGCTTACTGACCCCCAGGTAGATTTGAAAAAGTTAAAGCAGGAAACCTTCGGCAAAAAATGGCTCTATGAAAAGATTGATAAGCTGGAGATGGATTTGTGCCTGCTCCGAAAAATGGAACCATATGCTGCCATACAATATATTCGTAACGGGATTGGTTATGAGGACTATATGAACGAATATGCACAGTTTCGAAGGATGAATCCAGATGATTTAGAGGAAGTATTGAACCAGATTCAGGAAAGTGCGAAAGAATATCATAGTTTTGAAGAATGGTTTTCCTACATAGACTCTTATGGGGAGGAATTAGAAAAGCAGATGGAGGCAGGACGGCAGCAGCAAAAAAGCGGGGTGACACTCACGACAATGCACAGCTCAAAGGGACTGGAATATGAGGTCGTCTTTGTTATGGATATTAATGAGGGGACAACTCCGCATAAAAAAGCAGTAAAAGATGCAGATTTAGAGGAAGAGAGAAGGCTCTTTTATGTTGCTGTTACAAGAGCTAAAACCTATCTTTTCCTATATTCTTTAAAGGAACTTTATCAGAAGGACGCACAGATATCCCGCTATATCGGCGAACTTCGTTATGATGAAAAGGAGTTCAAAAAGGGAAGAAGAGTGGTTCATAAAAATATTGGAAAAGGCACGATTCTTGAGTTAAAAGACGATAAGATAAAAATAAGATTTGATAACAGTAAGAAACCGAGGCTGTTTTCTATCAAATATCTGATGGAACAGGGACTTTTAGAATTAGAGTAGCTGTGCACTATCCTTCTATAAAGTTATATAATTTTTAGAAAATAGCAAAAATGTTCTACGGCAATAGGGGGACAAATACGGTAACTTATGGTAGAATGAAGCGATAAATATTACAGGAGGAATAAATAAATGTTAATTGAAATGTTAAAAGTAATCCTGCTTGGAATTGTGGAAGGAATCACAGAATGGCTTCCAATCAGTTCTACAGGACATATGATTCTTGTGGATGAATTCATTAAGCTGAATGTACCCAAAGACTTTATGGAAATGTTTTTAGTAGTCATTCAGCTTGGTGCGATTCTTGCGGTATGTGTGATTTATTTCCATAAGCTGAATCCATTCAGTCCGAAGAAGTCTGCAAAAGAAAAGAGAGAGACCGTTGATATCTGGGGAAAGGTAATCGTGGGGTGTCTTCCAGCAGCAGTTATTGGTCTTGCTTTTAATGATAAAATTGATGCACTTTTTTATAATGCACCAACCGTAGCCTTTACTTTAATTTTATACGGTATTTTATTTATTATCGTTGAGAACTGTAATAAACACAGAGAACCACAGGTAGGAGAATTATCTGATTTAACATATAAGATTGCATTGATTATCGGATGTTTCCAGGTACTTGCTCTTATTCCAGGTACTTCCCGTTCAGGAGCAACAATTATCGGAGCAATGATTCTTGGAACTTCCCGTTTTGTGGCAGGAG
>OGQG01002517.1_pt1 | contig 10626 bp, 6 predicted proteins | sample 1553201 | NCBI WGS metagenome assembly OGQG01 (sample SAMEA2579925, study PRJEB22360) | human gut metagenome | biome: human gut; feature: human-associated habitat; material: faeces | place: Denmark | collected 2008/2010
ATAATGTAATCAAAAAGGAAAAACTTTTATTAAAACGAAATCACAGATTAACAAATATCCGTAAAAACTATTTGAATCAGACCATATCTGAGATCGTAAATCGAAAACCGAGATTTATATGTATTGAAAATCTGAATGTCAGCGGAATGATGAAAAACAGACATTTATTGTTGCAACAAAGAATGTAGAATAATAGAGAAGCAATAAAAGCGACAGAATATAGATTGTAAGACTGAATATAATAAAAAAGACCGAGAAGCTTCAGAAAATAAGCTTTTTCGGTCTTTTTCATGCCATAAAAAATTGACCAAAGTTCATATTTTATTGAATTGACACGATATGCCAAATTACTTATAATTCTATCATATGTGTTTATGAGTAATTGTAATATTAACGTGGGCAGTTTAAAAAATCTCAGGATTAGAGTATGAAAAAGAATATAAAGAACAAAAAGAGAAAAAATGACCTTAGGCATTTAAGCAGAAAAGAACTGATCGATCTGATCTGTGATATGAGAAGGCCAAATCCTTCAAAAGAAGCTCCGACGATAGAAGAAGCTGAGAAAGAACAAAAAAGATTAAATCGTCGCGCGGCTTATCGCCAGACCTTCCGCGGTACAGCTGCAGTGCTGATCGTTGTGGCAGCGATCTCCGTGCTTGTGGCGACCTTGTGGATGCCGGTCCTGCAGATCTATGGTTCTTCCATGTCACCGACTCTGGAGCGGGGGCAGATCGTAATCTCAGTAAAGAATAAGCATCTGAAAACTGGAGATATCGTTGCATTCTGGCAGGGCAACAAGCTTCTGGTCAAACGAGTGATCGCAGGTCCTGGGCAGTGGGTTGATATTGATGCAGGTGGAGTGGTAACGGTTGACGGCCAGACGATTGATGAACCATATCTTAAAGAAGTGTCACTTGGAAACTGTGATATTGAGCTTCCGCATCAGGTGGCAGAATCACACTGGTTCTTTATGGGAGACAACAGAGCTACGTCGGTCGATTCAAGAACTGCGTCCATAGGAGATGTCTCAGAGGATCAGATTGAAGGGCAGATTGTATTTCGGATCTGGCCATTGAATGCGGCAGGAAGTATAAGATAAAAATAACAGAGTGAAAGACCTGGACAATAAATGTCCGTGTTATATAAAAAAAGTATCGAAGGGAAAGACGGAAAAGAAAGGCATCAGATACACCAGAAAAGAGTAGGTGAAACTGTGCAAAATAAGGGAACAGATTATATCAGAAGAATCTTAAGGGATAAGGCACGGCAGAAACGTTGGAGACGAATAATGCTGTGCCTTTCTTGTATAGTTGTTTTCTGTACAGCATATGTACTGATTCTTCCAGCAATAACGCTGGAAAAGAAGACAACGTGTGAAGAGGAACAGAGCGCGATACAGGAAGAACAACCCCTGGTACAGGAAGAGGACGAAAGCATCGTCCAAAGTGATGATTCAGATGAAGTGGAATTTGTATCGTGCGAGCCAATTGAAGAGGAAACCGATGACATCGAAGATGTCGAGATCACCGAAGACCCGGAAGAAGAGATGGACGTTGATTTTGCTTCAGGAGAAGAAGATGGAATTGCAGTGGCAGACGAAACTGTGATGCCTGAGGGAGGTATAACAGAGGGATTTGATCTGAGTGCGGAGGAAGCAGCAGAGAAACGTGTGTATGTCAAACTTTCTTACAAAAAAGAGGATGGAACATGGCAGGAATTTAGCCAGGATAATAATGCTCCGGAGGTATCTGGAAACCCTCCAGTCAAACTGGAGGTTAAATATAAGGACGTGCAGATCAGTAATTTACTAAATTCTTATAATTGTAAACTGACATATCAGCTTCCGACTTTGCTTCGTGATGCAAAAACAGCAGGCAAAATTATGGAGGGAAACCAGCAGGTAGGAACCGTTACCTGTGAGGATGGAAAAATTGTTGTCGAGTTTGATAGGTCCTATCTCCAGGGATTGCTGGATAAGGGAGATACTACAACTACAATTGCCGGCGATTTTTATGCAGAGGGTAAAGTAAATTTAAGTAAACTGCCACCGAATGGACAGACAACATTGTCAACAGCAGATAAGAATTATCAATTAAATTTCGGTCCGGATGCCATTGCGAAGTATGGACAGATAAACATTGAGAAGAAATGTATCAGTCCTCAGGCAATATCCACAGAGAATGGAAATTACCTTAAATATACCATCACCGTGACAGCAGGTGAAGATGGCTGCCCGGATGTTTCGGTGGTTGATACGATCGAGAGCAGTTCAGATTGTGTGGATTCTTATGTGGGAATCGGAGCATCAGGAAATACTCTTTCAGGAAGTCAAAATAATCAGAATCCATACGAGACGATTGCAGCAGATAAAACTCATGGAACAGTCTATTTGGGAAATACGACAACTGATGGAACTGTTCCGTCTGAAAATGCGAGCATCACTACACCCGGAAGTATGGTTTGGAAAATTGGCAATATGACAGAAGGTGAGATTCGCACGCTTACATATTATGTGAAGCTGAAGGATGATGTTGGTTTAAATGGCAATGAGATAAAAAATAAAGCAGACGTGTATTCCAAAACTTATAAGAGAGTTTATGATGATGCATCCTTTACACCGAAAATTGACTATACAATGCCGAAGAGTCATGATGGAAATATTGTTCGGAACAGTGATGGAACTTATACGATCACATATAAAATAGAGTTTAATCTGGATCGTAATAAAAGTAATTATGCTTTAAAGAATCTTGAACTCAGAGATTATCTGGATGATCAGTCGGATAATATTCATACGGATTCAAAGGCACTCCCATATATCAGTTATGATCGCGATTCGGTAAAATTGTATAAGGGTGGAGCAGAATTGCCTTCGACAGATTACACTGTAAGCTGGGCAAATGGTGATGATAACTATGTAACGCCCTGGAATGATCCAAATAATAAGCCAACTCGTTTTAAGATTACAGGGGCAGGTGATAAACCGATAACCGTAAATCCAGGTGATTCTTATTATGCAACTTACACAGTTACTGTGAAACCGGAAGCACTGGCTGCAATGCAGACAAACAATGTAGATGTGAAAAACCGATATTATGTACATGTATCAAATGCGAAATCTAATTTTGGAGATGCTCTTAACAGATATTGGGATAGCGCAAATGTCGGAAACTATAAATGGGATGAGAAAATAGTCGGAAACGGAACCACGTCAAATCAGACGATTGAAATGGGAACAGGTGATAGATATGACCTGACATCTGGAACTGTTAAGCCAGATTCTTCGGAAGATACCTCTTTCACCGTCCCTGCCGGAAGCTACCCATATACCGTAGATGTCAATCAGACACTGGGTGAGTGGGACGCGACAAATGTGTTAATGAAAGATGCGCTTACTCCCAATGATAAGATGAACTATATCGGATATGCAAAAGTAGAAGCCTGTGAGTACAATGCAACTACGAACTCATATGACCCCAAAGGCACAAAATGGGTGAAGATTTCCGGTTTAAGTTCGTTTAAACTGAAACCGAGTGAACTCGGCTGGAGTGATAAGAACTATGCTTACAGATTTACCTACTATGCAATGCCGGCAAACGCTAATTTCAGCAGTGCTAAGGTAAATAATATATTTTCACTGTCAGGAAACGCAGTGAAAGATGGTGCGCCATTTGATATCAGCAATATATATTCCCAAAAAGAGATAACCGTCTCCGGTTCTTTCAAAATGAATGTCAAGAAAGAATCCTGGTATTATGAGGAGCCAGAAACAGACGCGACAACCTGGCAAAACGGAAAACTTTACTGGGTGATCGAGGTATCAGGAACAGCAATCTTGAAGGATACATATTTCCGGGATTCCATTTCAAAGGACTCAGATCTGACAGACTCTTATCTGCATTCAGATTCACTGGCAGGAATTTATATGGGAACATTGCCAGAGGGAAAGACGGTCACCGGGTACGGCAGTCTGGAGGAACTTCAGAAGCCTGGAGGACTTACAGATGTATCTGAGAAGTTTACGCCGGTATTGACTAATGATAAAAACTTCACAGGTACGGACAATTACAGTGAACTGTCATTACAGGCAAAGGAACTGATTACGCTTGGAACAGACAAGCTTTACTTCATTGTAAGGACAGAACCCCAGTCGCTGCCGACAAAATATCGTGATGCTTTTACATATAGAAATCATATCAGTACAAGCGACAATGGCAATACCTGGATTGACCATGGCAGTGCGGATAAGCTTCTGTGCGGAGGCGCAGACATCCTGAAGGAACTTGGACAGACATTTACCTATGATGGAACAACAGTAACCAGCAAGAAAGATGGTGCAGATCAGGGTAATAGCGGTACGATCGTCACAAATGCACTGCTAGGTGCAGGACAGTATGCGGCCTGGGCATTTAAGGTGAACTATGCAGGGGAACTGTCAGGAACCTATCGAGTGTTGGAAACAATACCGGATGGTATGGAACTGGCATATATTCGAATCAAATGGGTTGGAGGAAAACAGGACTTTAATGCAATGTCCTCAAAAGAAATTCCAGAACTCAAGTCCGACGGCTGGGAAGAAAAAACCATTACGGCAGGTACAGATAATGGATCTCAAAAGACAACAACCTATTATGTCAAGGGCAATCAGGCTCTGATCGAACTGGGTGATTTTACAGCAGAGAAAAAGAGAGATGATTATTCTGTTGACGTGCAGGTTGTATGCAGGGTGACAGATCCGGAGGTGTTGCTTGGAGGAGAAACAAAGACATTTATAAATCAGGTTACGCTCCAGACAGCAGATGGACAGGATATCAGCACAGCAACTTCCCCGGCAGAAATAACACCGAAGAAAATTGCGAAAACATTTACGACAACAAATCCTGTAAGTGAAAAAATAAATTTTACAATTGAGGCAAATCAATTCGGAGCAGCACTTTCGACAAAAGATGGAACGACACTGACATTGATTGACAAACTGAGTTCCACGCTGATCCTGGACACGGAAACGATCAAAGTAATTAATTCAAAGACAGGTGCTCTTGTCACGGATTATACAGCTTCGCTTGATGCGGATAATACGCTGAAAATAGTGATTCCCCGTGATGTGCCGGTTACGATCACCTATACCGCAACAGTAAATGCCCCACCGAGACAGGCAGTAGGCTTCTCAAATGAAGCATACTGGGAGCATTATTCTCCGTCCAGTGGAACTAAGGTGGAAGAGAATAGTTATTCATATGCTGCAGGTGGAACCGTAACAACCGGAAATAATATCAAACTGAAAATCATCAAGAAGGATCAGAACAATCTGTCAGTTACATTGCAGGGGGCTGTATTTAAGATGGTTCCGTGCACAGTGAAAAATGGTCAAATTGAAGTCGACACAGTTAATGCTAAGGAGTGGACGGGAACGACAGATCCAAAAGGGGAAATTCTTTTTGGAGAAGGCTCAGGTCGGAACTATGCAATGGATTATAACACCATCTATAAGGTGACCGAGGAAATGGCACCGACGGGGTATGTGGCAGACAGTAAACCAATTTATATTATGGTTCCGAGGATAGTAGATGGTGAGTCAGATTATCCGGTAAACGTGAAACAATGGATGGAGCTGAAAGATTCGAAAACCGGGAAGGCATTGATTAATATACAATATCAGTCAACCTATGAACTGACTGTCCTCAACCACAAAGGTGAGATCACAGTGGAGAAGAAGTTCACGGATGCAGGTGGTCATAATTCGAGTCCGGTGAGTGGAACATATACGTTTGGACTGTATGAGAATGCAGATGGAACAAACACGACAAACTCAACAAATCAAGACGGAACTACATCAACCACAACACCGCTTCAGACGATTACCATTACATATAATGCAGCAGAGACAGGCTCCAAGACAGCAAAATTCACGAATCTCGATCTGACAGATAATCAGAATCAGACAAAGACATATTATGTTTTTGAACTTGATGATAATGGAAATCCGATTAAAGATTCCACCACAGCTGCGGCTGTAAATAAAATGGAATACTTCACATCGTATGAGAATCCAAAGACTGCAGGTGCAACAACAGGGGGAAACAGCGCAGTCAGTGGAGACACGGTGACGGTTACCAACCAGACCCGTGTAAAAGAACTGCCTTCTACAGGCAGTTATGGTCCCCTTATTTTCAGGCTTGCAGGAGCGGTATTAATATTCTTTGCTGGACTGCAGATGCTGATTAATATAAAAAAAAGAGCCTGTAACAACAGGTAATACAAAGGAGAAGGAAGATGAAACTGATTAAGAAAATTGCCGCCATTATGCTCTCTGTTATGATGGTGCTGGGAATGGCCAGCGTGGTAAGCGCAGATGAAGGTGGGACAGCAGCGGCTACAGGAAATGGAAAGATTACGATTACTAATGCAATACCGAGTCAGGCTTATAAGATTTATAGAATTTTAGAGTTAGAGAGCTATAATACAACTACAGGAAACTATGCTTATAAAGCAACGGCCACATGGAAACCTTTTATTGAAAGCAATGAAATAAAGGATGTATATGTGACCATTAATGATGGTTATGTGACATGGAAGGATAATGCAGATGTTGCTACATTTGCAAAGAAAGCATTGGCATATGCTAATACTCAAAATCATATTATAAATTCTGATAAATCTCAAATTGCTCCGGCAGCTGCAGCAGGAGCAACTACTTCAACAGTAATATTTTCTGACCTTCCGTTAGGATATTACCTGGTAGATTCCAGTGCTGGTGCACTTTGTTCACTCGATACAACGGCTACAGAAGTAACAATCAGGGAAAAGAATGGTGTTCCTTCAGTAGAAAAGAAAGTTCAGGAAGATTCTAAAGTAAAAACAAGTAATGAATGGGGTGACAGTAATACAGCTGATATCGGACAGACTGTAAACTTTCAGACTACAATTATAGCACAGCCAGGTGCACAGAACTATGTACTCCATGATAAGATGTCTGATGGATTAACATTTGATACAAACTCTGTGAAGGTAAATTTAAAGAAAAACAGTCAATCAACAGTAAGTGAAGTTGCAGCAGATGCAGTAGATGTTTCTAATTATGAAGTGAAGAATGCAGGATTAGAAAGTGAAAATCCTTGTACTTTCCATGTTAAATTTAAAAAGGAATTCTGTGACACACTTGCAGCCAATGACCAGATTATTGTTACCTACTCTGCAACTCTGAATGAGAAGGCGGTAATTGCAGGAGAAGGTAATAAGAATGAAACATGGCTGAAGTATGGAGATAGTAGTACAACAACTCATAGTACAACAACTACAAAAACCTTTGAACTTCCAGTATTCAAATACACAGGAACAGATACTCCGCTCAAGGATGCAGAGTTTGAATTAAAGAGAAATAATGAAACAATTGCAATTGCTTTGATAAAGAAAACTCCTGTTGAGGGTGAAACATATACAGGTGATATTTATCGTGTAGCAAAGAATGGTGAAACAGGCACAGTGACAGAAGTAACTACTCCAGCTTCTGGTAAATTCAAAATTGAGGGTCTTGATGCTGGTAAATACTCCCTCACAGAGACAAAACAGCCAGATGGCTATAACAAACTGTCTGCCCCAATAACAGTAGTCATTGATGAAAATGGAACTATCACAGTTGACTCAAAAACTGTAGATGAAGTCAAAGTCCTTAACAACACCGGTACCATCCTCCCAACCACAGGTGGCAATGGTACATCTCTGATCTACTTCCTGGGTGCAGTTCTTGCACTTGTATCCGGTGTGGTATTGATCACAAAGCAACGAATGAAAAATAATTAAAGTAATTTCGCTGTGCGGGGAATGGGCATTCCCTGTACAGCAGCAAGGAGAGGATTGTAAGATGAGAAAGCATGTTTCAACAATTACCACGGTGCTGGTCTTTCTTACAGGTCTGTCCTTGTTGCTGTATCCGACAGTCAGTAACTATTGGAACTCCAAGCATCAGACGCAGGCGGTCGCGGAGTATTCGGACCGGATTGAAAAGATGGATGAGCAGGAAAAGAAGCAGGCATTTGAGCAGGCGGAAAAATATAATGAAACGCTGATTTCAGATCCAGGCCGTTTTACTCCGACGGAGGAGCAGGATGAGTGGTATAAAAGTCTCTTGGATATAGACGGAACTGGAATGATGGGGTATATCACCATACCGGAAATAGACTGCAAGCTTGCTCTTTATCACACCGTGGATGCTTCGGTTTTGCAGGTAGGAGTCGGACATATGGAAGGGTCCAGTCTGCCGGTTGGAGGCAGTGGAACGCACTGTGTTTTCTCCGGGCACAGGGGACTTCCGAGCGCAAAGCTTTTTACGGATCTTGACAGACTGCAGAAGGGTGATATTTTTCTGCTTCATATTTATGATCAGGTTTTTACATATGAAGTTGACCAGATTCATATCGTGGAACCGATCGATTATGGCCTTCTGAATATTGAGGAAGGCGAGGATCTGTGTACGCTTCTTACCTGTACGCCTTATGGAATCAACACAGAGAGACTGCTGGTGCGCGGTCACAGGATCGCAAACCGGTCGGGAGATAATTCGAGGATCACATCGGATGCCGCAAAGGTGAGTACTGTGCTTGTTGCAGTAGGCATTGGAATTCCGCTTCTTATCATCAGTTTTATTGCAGTGGACGTGTCGGAGCGCGTTCCAAAAAGAAAAAAGAAAAGTAAAAACAGAAGTAAAAACAGAAGAAGAAAAGCAACCATACAAACCAGAGCAAAACGAATCAGAACAAAACAAACCAGTGGGAGAAGAAGATGAAGTACCAATACAGGCAGAGCTGTTACAGTCGAATAAAGAGAATGATATGCATGCTGGCTTTTGCCGCTGTTTTTTCCGGGATGCTGATGAACACACCGGTTCTGGCTGCGGCGGAAGCAGAACAGACAAAGGGAAGTATTTCTCTTGGATGTCCGGCCGAGGGTCTGGAGTTTTCGCTGTATCGTGTGGCAGACTACAAAGATACAGGTGGTTTTGCACTGACAGAAAAATTTCAGAATTATCGGGTTTCCCTGGAATCAGATGAATGGAGAGGAACAGCGCGTACGCTTGCGGATTATGCGGAACGTGACGGAATCCAGGCAGATGCAGTGCTGAAATCAGGAAGTGACAAAACCGTATGCTTTGAAAATCTTTCAAGGGGGCTTTATCTGGTAAAAGGACAGGAAATCGAGGTGCAGGAGAATGGAAAGGCAAAGATATCTGTTCCGCCTGTTTCACTGATTGCGCTTCCGGATGCTTCGCAGAAAGATCCGCTACATATAAAGGTAAACATGAAGTATGACGAGGAAGAAAGTGATAATATAGAAGTTTCCCAGACAAAGATCCATGTGCTGAAGGTATGGAAGCAGGATCAGGCAAAAGAACGTCCGGCTTCGGTGCAGGTTGATCTGCTGAGAACAGATCAGGATGGAACAACAACAGTTGCGGACAGTCAGATTCTGGAAAAGGAGAATCAGTGGTCCTATACCTGGGAAGATCTTTCATCACAGGTGAGTTGGAGCGTGGTGGAAACAGAAGTACCGTCAGGCTATACTGTGAGTACCAGCCGAGAGGGAAACACCGTTGTGCTGACAAACACTAAAACAGCAGATTCAGAAGATAAATCAGAATCAACAGATAAAACGGGAACGTCTGGAGAAAATGGTGGAAATTCTTCTCAGAAGCTTCCACAGACAGGACAGCTCTGGTGGCCGGTTCCTCTTCTTATGCTGGCCGGTGTAATCTGTCTGTTAGTAGGTAAGCAGCTGCGAAAATCCATGGAAGAAAAGAAATAAAAAGATGCAGTATAAGAAAAAGAATCGAATTGGAAATATTTTAAAAGGAGCAGGACTGATTCTGGTGACAGCAGCAGTGCTGCTCCTGGTGTATAATCTGTGGGACGGACACCGTGCCCGGGAGAGTGCGGAGGCAATCCTGGCAGAATATCTGCAGGAAAACAAAAAAGCATCAGAGAGTCCTGATGCTTCGGATAAAGAAGATGAGCAGAACATACCAGACTATCTTCTAAACCCGGATATGGATATGCCTGAATACACGCTGAGCAGTCTTGGTGATGTGGCGTGTATAGGAATTCTGGAGATTCCGGCGCTGGATCTGGAACTTCCGGTTATCAGCAGCTGGAGTTATTCTTCTTTAAGGTTGGCACCCTGCCGGTATTCCGGAAGCGCCTATAAGGGGGATCTGGTAATCGCAGCGCATAATTATCAGTCTCATTTTGGGGGATTAAGAACTCTTCCGGAAGGAAGCGAGGTTTTTTTTACAGATGCTGTGGGAAACCGGTTTTCTTACTATGTGGCGGTAACGGAGGCACTGACTCCCTGGAGTGTGGACGATATGACGAGCGGAGAGTGGCCGCTCACCCTGTTTACCTGCACCCTGGACAGCCAGAACCGGGTCACCGTGCGTTGCGAATACAGCGAGGCAATGGAAAACTGGGACCGGAATGCGTATCGGTGAATTGCTTGCTAATGCTCATAGTCCATTTTTCAGTAACACGATCTAGTACTTTTTAAGATAAAGTAGAAATAGTGCAATTTTCACAGGATATTATACAAGAATTACATAGAAATATATCGTATTATTGATATAGTATTCTTGAATTG
>OGQG01002524.1_pt1 | contig 10596 bp, 9 predicted proteins | sample 1553201 | NCBI WGS metagenome assembly OGQG01 (sample SAMEA2579925, study PRJEB22360) | human gut metagenome | biome: human gut; feature: human-associated habitat; material: faeces | place: Denmark | collected 2008/2010
TAAGAACCTTCTGTTAGGATGTGCACTTGCCGAGGCAACAGCTATCTACGGTTTCGTAATCGGTCTTCTGATCATCATCATGCTGGGCTAATAGAAAAGATATAGACAATGAGAATGAATCAGGATAAGAGAGGCAGGGGGACCAGGTGATAAAGATTGATATCAACCTTGTCTTCACAATCATCAACCTGTTGGTTCTGTATCTTTTGATGAAGAAGTTTTTATTCGGACCGATCATAAATGTGATGGACCAGAGAAAAGCGATGATCGACCAGCAGTTTGCAGAAGCAAAGGAACGACAGGATAATGCAAAAGCACTTCAGGAACAGTATGAGGGTGCTTTAAAATCTGCAAAAGAAGAATCCTACCAGATCATGGAACAGGCCAGAAAAGAAGCAAAAGCTCAGGCAGACCATACAGTAGAAGAGACAACCGCAAAAGTAGATGCCATGCTTGCAAAGGCACAGGAAGACATCCGTATGGAACGCGAGAATGCAATGCGTCAGATGAAAGGCGATGTTGCAGAGCTTGCTATGAAAGCTGCAGCTAAGGTCATTGGTAAGAACAGTGGAGCAGATCAGGATTTATCCTTATATGATCAATTTATAGAAGAAGCAGGTGATCCGGATGACAGCGACCGCCGTTAATTATGCAAAAACACTGTACGAGCTTTCTGTTTCGACAGAAGCCGTACAGACAACAAAAGAAATATTCCGTGAGGTTCCGGGGTTGGCAGAGAGCCTTGAGAACCCACTGGTGCCTTTTGAAGCAAAGAGCAGAGTGATCGACAGAGTGATCCCTGATGAGATGAAGAATTTCATTAAGGTTGCCTGCAGACACAGAAACATCGGTCTTCTGAATGAGATCTTTGAAAATTATGAAGAAATCTGCAGAAGACATAAGAACATCCTGCATGCAGTGATGCGTTATGTAACACCGCCGAAGGATGAACAGCTGAAAGGCATCAAAGCATTTTTGTGCCGGGAATTTCAGGCTGAACAGGCCGAAATAGAGATGATAGAAGACAAAAGTCTGATCGGAGGATTTGTCCTCCAGGCAGACGGACGTGAATTTGACTGGAGCATGCGGGGACGTTACCGTATGTTACAACAGAAACTGACCCGGAGGTGAACACGTTGAGTGCAATCAACCCAGATGAGATTATTTCTATTCTAAAAGAAGAAATAGAAAATTATGATGAGATCAGCCAGAACCAGGAAGTGGGAACGGTTATTTCTGTAGGTGACGGAATTGCAACCGTATACGGAATTGACCATGCCATGTATGGTGAGGTTGTAGTATTTGAAAACGGACTCAAGGGAATGGTTCAGGATATCCGTACAAACAGCATGGGATGCATCCTGTTTGGTAAAGATACCGGAATCAAAGAGGGAACCAAAGTAACCAGAACCGGAAAACAGGCAGGTATTCCTGTTGGTAATGGATATGTAGGAAGAATCGTAAATGCCCTTGGCGCTCCGATAGATGGAAAAGGCGAGATCAAAGAAGAAGGATATCGCCCGGTAGAGAATCCTGCACCAGGAATCATCGACCGTAAATCCGTAACTGTACCGCTGGAAACAGGTATCCTTTCTCTGGATTCCATGTTCCCGATCGGCCGTGGACAGCGTGAGCTGATCATCGGTGACAGACAGACCGGTAAAACTTCTCTTGCAATTGATACGATCCTGAACCAGAAGGGTAAGGATGTACTTTGTATTTATGTAGCAATCGGACAGAAGGCATCTACCGTTGCAAAGGTTGTATCCAACCTCGAAAAATACGGTGCGATGGAGTACACAACAGTATTCTCCTCAACAGCCAGTGACTGTGCACCGCTTCAGTACATTGCACCTTATGCAGGAACAGCACTTGCTGAGTTCTTTATGTATCAGGGAAAAGATGTGCTGATCGTATATGATGACCTTTCTAAACACGCAGTAGCATATCGAGCACTGTCCCTGTTGCTGGAACGTTCTCCGGGACGTGAGGCATATCCTGGTGATGTGTTCTACCTGCATTCCAGACTTCTGGAGAGATCCAGCCGTCTGAGCGATGAAAAGGGCGGCGGTTCTATTACAGCTCTTCCGATCATCGAGACACAGGCAGGTGATGTATCTGCATATATTCCGACCAACGTAATTTCTATTACAGATGGTCAGATTTTCCTGGAGAGCGACCTGTTCTTCTCCGGTATGAGACCGGCCGTAAACGTCGGACTTTCTGTATCACGAGTTGGTGGTGCAGCCCAGACAAAGGCAATGAAAAAAGCATCCGGAAGTGTTCGTATCGATCTTGCTCAGTACCGTGAGATGGAAGTCTTCACACAGTTCAGTTCTGATCTGGATGAAGCAACAAAGGCACAGCTGGCATACGGCGGATGCCTGATGGACCTTCTGAACCAGCCGCTGTGTAATCCACTTGCACTCCACGAACAGGTAATTACATTGTGGACAGCAACTCATAAAAAAATGGTTCATGTGGATAAAAAGAATGTGAAACAGTATCAGAAAGATCTTCTGGCATACTTCGATAATGTTTACCCGGAAATCGGTAAAGAAATCGAAGAGACTAAGGTACTCAGTGATGAACTGGGAGAAAAGATCCTTCAGGTTGCAGATGAGTTCAGGGATCGTGCAGCTACCAAATAAATTATTTGTAAAGAATGCGATTACTGTGAAATGACAAGTTTGTCAGAGACAGTAACCGGCAGGAGGAATTTATGGCAAATGCAAGAGAAATAAAGAGCAGGATAAGCAGTGTCCAGGACACAATGAAAATTACCAATGCCATGTATATGATTTCCTCTTCCAAAATGAAAAAAGCCAAAAAGATACTGTCGGATACCGAGCCGTATTTCTACAATATGCAGAGTGCGATCGCACGTATCCTCCGACATATTCCGGATATACAGCATCCGTTTTTCAGTGTCCGTCACCTGATTCCTACAGAGGAACGTAAGATTGCGACGATCGTGGTAACAGGTGATAAGGGTATGGCAGGTGCCTATAACCACAATATTACCAAGATGACAGAGGAATTTATGGCCAATACTCCTGGCCACCATAAACTGTATGTCCTTGGTGTTGTAGGAAGACAGTATTTCAGTAAAAAAGATGTCGATATGGATGGAAGCTTCCGTTATACTGTACAGAAGCCAACCATGCACAGGGCAAGAATGATCAGTGAGGAAGTTATAAGAGGCTTTCTGGAAAGAGAAGTGGACGAGGTGCATATCATCTATACACAGATGCAGAATGCAGTTGTGATGGAACCGGTAAATATGCAGCTTCTTCCTTTAAAAAAGACCAGCTTTTCACCGATTGATATACCGGCAGAGGTTCATCAGGAAGAAATAGAAATGTTTCCTTCCGCTGATGGAGTGCTGGATATCATGATTCCAAATTATCTGACCGGTGTGATCTACGGATGTCTTGTTGAGGCATATGCAAGTGAGAACAATGCGAGAATGACAGCAATGCAGTCTTCAACAGACAGTGCAAAGAAAATGCTCCAGGATCTGTCGATCCAGTATAACAGGGCACGTCAGGCAGCGATCACACAGGAGATCACAGAGGTCTGCAGCGGTGCAAAGGCTCAGAAAAGGAAGTGACGAGGATGAGTAAAGGTAAGATCGTACAGGTCATGGGACCTGTTGTAGACGTTGTTTTTGAAGATGGAGATCTGCCGGATATCAAGGATGCTCTTGAAGTTGAAAACAACGGTAAAAAATGTGTTATGGAAGTTTCTCAGCATCTGGGAAATGATGTGGTTCGATGCATCATGCTGAGTGCCAGTGAGGGACTTCAGAGAGACAGAGAAGTAATTGCTACAGGAAGTGGAATCAAAGTTCCTGTAGGTGACTGTACTCTGGGAAGACTGTTCAACGTTCTCGGAGAGACAGTAGATGGTGGAGAATCTCTGGATGATGCAGAGCATTGGGTAATCCACAGAGATCCGCCGAGTTTTGAAGAACAGAAACCGGCAGTTGAGATCCTGGAAACAGGAATCAAAGTCATCGACCTTCTTGCTCCTTACGCAAAGGGTGGTAAGATCGGTCTGTTTGGTGGTGCCGGTGTTGGTAAGACAGTCCTGATTCAGGAGCTGATCCAGAATATCGCTACCGAGCATGGTGGATATTCTATTTTCACCGGTGTTGGTGAACGTTCCCGTGAGGGTAATGACCTTTGGAGTGAAATGAAAGAATCCGGCGTACTTAAGAAAACAGCCTTAGTGTTCGGACAGATGAACGAGCCGCCGGGATCCCGTATGCGTGTTGCGGAAACAGGTCTTACTATGGCAGAATATTTCCGTGATACAGAACATAGAGATGTCCTTCTTTTCATTGATAATATCTTCCGTTTTGTACAGGCAGGTTCCGAGGTATCCGCACTTCTTGGACGTATGCCTTCCGCAGTAGGTTACCAGCCGACTCTGGCTACAGAGATGGGTGAACTGCAGGAGCGTATCGCATCCACAACATCCGGATCCGTTACTTCTGTACAGGCAGTTTATGTACCGGCCGATGACCTGACTGACCCGGCACCGGCAACAACATTCGCACATCTGGATGCAACGACAGTTCTTTCCCGTAAGATCGTTGAGCAGGGTATTTACCCGGCCGTAGATCCACTGGAATCTACATCCCGTATTCTTGAAGCAGATGTTGTAGGTGAAGAGCATTACGAAGTAGCACGTCGTGTACAGGAAATCCTTCAGAAATACAAAGAGCTGCAGGACATCATTGCAATCCTTGGTATGGAAGAGCTCTCTGACGAAGATAAAAATACTGTATTTCGTGCAAGAAAGATCCAGAAATTCCTTTCTCAGCCGTTCCATGTAGCTGAGAACTTCACAGGTATTCCTGGAAAATATGTTCCGCTTAAAGAAACAATCCGTGGATTCAAGATGATCATCGATGGTGAGATGGATGAATATCCGGAAAACGCATTCTTCAATGTAGGAACTATAGACGAAGTAGTTGAAAAAGCAAAAACTCTGGAACAGTAAGGAGTGAGGCTTATGCAGAATACATTCGGTCTTGAGATATACGCTGCAAACAGACAGTTCTTTTCCGGAAGAGCGCAGTCACTGATCATACCGGCGGAAGATGGACAGAAAGAATTTCTTGCTCATCATGCGAATATGATCTGTGCCATTGTTCCGGGAGAGCTTCGCTTTCAGGATGCGAAAGGAAATTGGGAGACAGTGGCAGTGAGTTCCGGGTTTGTTGAGATGATCAACAATCGTGCAAAGCTGTTCTGTCTGACGGTAGAACGTCCGGAGGAAATCGACATCCGAAGAGCTGAAGAGGCTCGTGATCGTGCCGAAGAGCAGCTCCGTCAGCAGCAGAGTATTGTAGAATATCACAGAAGTCAGGCTGCGCTTGCAAGAGCCATGACCCGACTCCGTGTAACAAAAGAATTAAAATGATATCAGGGTTCCAAAGGTCATAAATAGAGTTAAAAAGAGAATTGCTATTATATAGTGATTCTCTTTTTTTTGACGAAAAAACGAAAATAGGCTCATGTATACCACATTATGTTAATTGTAAAGAAAATTAGGTTGTGTTATACTCTTTTATACGACATTATTATTTTATAATGCAATTTCAACCGTGCGAAGGAAGAAAATTGATATTATTGATTTGGAACACAGCCGGTACATTACAGTGCGATCATGGCAGCTCTTGTAGTATCTGCAATTCCGATGATCATCATGTTCGTCTTCATGCAGAAATATTATGTTGAAGGTATTGCTTCTTCTGGTATCAAAGGCTGATATAAATAAAATATAACAGGGAGATTAAATATTATGAGTAAAGAGAAATTAAAGAAAGCAAGAGAATTCGAGCAGGAACAGTTAAAAAGAATTTCTCCGGAAGAACGTCCCTGCTATCATGTGACTGGTGGTTCCGGATGGATCAATGATCCAAATGGATTCTCCTTCTATAAAGATGAATATCATCTGTTTTATCAGTATCATCCGTATTCTAATGAATGGGGACCGATGCACTGGGGACATGTGACAAGTAAAGATCTTATCACCTGGGAGAGACTCCCGCTTGCCATGGCTCCTGAAGAATCCTATGATAATTTCGGATGTTTCTCCGGAAGTGGTATTGAGCTTCCGGATGGTCGACATCTTCTGATGTATACCGGAGTTGGATATGTAAGTGATATTCCGATGGCCAATGGAGAACTTCCAACACATCAGACACAGTGTCTGGCAGTGGGTGATGGAACGGATTACGAGAAATATGAAAAGAATCCGGTCATTACCGGAGAAGATGTTCCGGCAGGAGGAAGTAAAGTCGATTTCCGCGATCCTAAGATCTGGAAAGATGAGGATGGATTTTATTATGCAGTTGTTGCAAATATGACGGAGGATGGAAACAGTCGAATCCTTCTCTTCAAAAGTGCAGATGCATTCCAGTGGCAGTATGTATGCGTACTTGACCACAGTGATGAAAAACTTGGAAAAATGTGGGAATGTCCGGATTTCTATGAAGTAGACGGCAAGCATGTTCTGGTCGTAAGCCCGATGGCAATGATGCCGGAAGGACTGAAGTTCCATGTAGGTCACAGTGTTATTTATCTGACAGGAACCTATGACAAAAAGACACATCAGTTTATCAGAGAAGATGTGCAGCCACTCGACAGCGGAATTGATTTCTATGCTCCACAGAGCATGCAGACACCGGATGGCCGACGTGTGATGATCGCATGGATGCAGGCATGGCCGAATTCCAAGTTTGTTCCGGATGGTGTGAAATATTTCGGACAGATGACTCTTCCAAGAGAAATCAACTACCGCAACGGAAAACTCATCCAGCAGCCGGTTCGTGAGATTGAAAATTATCGTGGAGAATATGTTCACTATGAGAATGTGGAAATCTCCGATGAAACTGTTCTGAATGGTGTAGATGGACGTGTACTTGACATGACAGTGAAACTGAAGGTAACAGACGCATTCAAAAAGTTTACCATTAAGCTTGCTGCTGATGAAACCTATGATTCTACGATCACTTATGATCCGGTAAGAGAAGTGCTCTCTCTTGACCGCAGCCGTAGTGGATATATGTATGATATCCTTCATAAAAGAGATATTCAGGTGAAACCGGCAGGTGGTGAAGTGACTTTGAGAATCCTCATGGACAGATTCAGCGTAGAGATTTTTATCAATGACGGAAGTCAGACTGCAACAATGGTATTGTTTACTCCTCAGGAAGCAGATAATATCAGCTTTGCGGCAGATGGAAAAGCTAAGATCAGCGTTGAAAAATACACCCTTACCTTTTAACAAAATATATGAGAGAAGGCAGACGATGCGTTATGCTCGCCTGTCTTTTTTCGTTTTTGAAAGCAGTATTTTTCTGTTCAGGAAAGTGAAGCTGTGGTATACTAAAGTGCAGAAAAGACAGAAACAAATCATTTCTTAAAACATAAGAAAGAAGGATATTACAGCAATGAGTGAGACAAGAAAATTATATTATGAAGATGTATATACAAAAGAATTTACCGCAAAAGTTCTGGAATGCAGAGAAGGAAAAAAAGGTTATGAGATCATTCTGGACCAGACAGCTTTTTATCCGGAAGGTGGCGGACAGCCATATGATCTGGGTACACTGAATGATGTGGAAGTTCTGGAAGTACATGAAAAAGATGGAGAGATCATCCACTATACAAAAGAAGCGATTGAAGCAGGCAGTGATGTTACCGGAAAGATTGACTGGGACAGAAGATTTGACCTGATGCAGCAGCATTCCGGTGAACATATTGTCAGCGGACTTGTACACGAAGCTTACGGATACGACAATGTCGGATTCCATATGAGCAGTGATGTGATCACAGTAGATTTAAGCGGCGTACTGAGTGAGGCACAGCTTGCTGAAATTGAGGCAGAGACGAACCGTAAGATCTGGGAAAACAGTGAAGTAGAGATTACTTACCCATCCAGAGACGAACTGGACAAACTGGATTACAGAAGCAAGAAGGAACTGACCGGGCAGGTGCGTCTGGTACGTTTTCCGGGATCCGACCTCTGTGCATGTTGCGGAACACATGTGACACATACTGGTGAGATTGGCGCAGTCAAGATCCTGACAGTAGAAAACTTCCATGAGGGAATCCGTCTGACCATGATCTGTGGAAAGAGAGTGATGGATTATCTGAATATGGTAAATGATCAGAACCGTCAGGTATCCATGAAACTTTCTGCAAAGATTGGAGAGACCGCGGCAGCAGTGGCACGTCTGCAGGATGAAAATTTCCGTCTCAAAGGCCAGGTGAACCACATGTTTGATGAACTCTGTACAGTAGAGGCAAAGAACTGGGAAGGTGCAGGAAGCGTGCTTCTTTTCCATGAGGGACTGGAAGCTGATCAGGTACGCAGAATGGCAGATGCGGTTATGCAGAAATGCAGCGGATGCTGTGCAGTATTCTCTTCAAATGGAGATGGCAGCTATAAATATGCAATTGGTGAATTAAATGGTGATCTTCGTCAGTTTACCAAAGAAATGAATGCAGCGCTGAATGGACGTGGCGGTGGAAAACCATTCTTTGTACAGGGATCTGTCAAGGCATCAGAAGATGAGATTCGTCAGTTTTTCAGACAGTGATCTGTGAGGTGGCGAAAAATGTTTGGTGAGTGTCATGCACATGCATTGATGAACAGCGTAAATTACAGGGCAGCAGTAGAATTACACAAAGAAAAAGTCAACGAAAGTGCAGTGCGAAAATGCCTTGAGGCATATAAAGAAGCAGGAGTCTCGTTTGTAAGGGATGGCGGAGATCCATATGGAGTGTCGGAGCTGGCAGCAAAACTGGCTCCGGAATATGGGATTGATTATCGCACACCAATATTTGCTATTCATAAAAACGGACACTATGGGTCTATTGTGGGACGTGGTTTTGCTGATATAAAAGAATTTCATCAACGAGTGAAAGAAGCAAAAGAGGCTGGTGCAGATTTTATCAAGATTATGACGACAGGTCTTCTTGATTTCAACAATCATGGAAGAGTGACAGGTACACCGCTTGAGGCCAAAGAAGTCAAAGAGATGGTACATATTGCACATGAGGAAGGCTTTGCAGTCATGAGTCATACAAACGGTGCATATGGGACGAGAGCTGCTATTGAAGCCGGGGTTGACAGTCTGGAGCATGGGAATTATATGGATGAAGAAACAGTCACTATGCTGGCAGAGAGCAGTACAGTCTGGGTGCCGACGCTTGTGACTGTGCGCAATCTCATTGGATGTGGTCGTTATGAAGATGCCATATTAAGGCCAATTGCTGAAAGAGCAGAAGAATTACTTTGCCTGGCTTTTCAAAAAAGAGCAAAAGTAGCTCTTGGAAGTGATGCAGGCGCCTATATGGTTCCACATGGAAGAGGAATCTGCCAGGAATTTGATTCTTTTTGCCAGATCCTGGGAAATACGTCCAGGGTGACAGAATGGCTCAAAAATGGAGAAAAAGAAATCAGGGAGAGATTTCGGAGGAAATAAAATCAGGGAAAAGTGGAAATATTACATAGGAATAAAGGAGACTGTTATCAGGAACAGATGTAATCGTCTGTTATAAATAACAGTCTCTTTTTATATTGTTTATCGTGTAGTATTTCCTTTTATGAATCTGACATCATTTACAACAACATCATCTGTCAGGTTTTCGCCGTTTATTTTTCGTAACAGTACATCGACAATAGTGTCAGCAAGCTTTTCAAATGGTTGGCGTACATAAGAGAGTGAAGGATATACATAATTGCTTATATCTACACCATCATACCCGACAATAATATAATCATCTGGAATTTTTTTCCCTTTTTCCAATATATATTTTATTGCATAAGATACAATAATATCTGTCGAAAAGACACCATCTATTTCAGGATGACTGTCTAACTGTTTTTGAATAATTTTGCAGTAAGAGGAAATATCAAATTCATCGGCTTTTAATTCATAATCAATACATTTGATATTATGTTCAAGCAATTCATCTGCAAATACAGAATGTCTCATCCAGGCGGGGGATTTAATGTCAGAGTCTCCACGAATCTGAAGGACACAGTGCGCATTGCCGTCTATAAAAGGTCGGGCAGCTAACTTGCCACCGCGAATATGATTAGAGTGAACAGAAGGAATTGACTCATCAAGGAATACATCCATTGCAACGAGTGGAAGAGATAAATCCTTGTAGTCAGAAGTCTGGAGATAGTGAGTAGCTACAATTGCTCCATCTACTTTGTTCTGTCGAAGCATATCCAGATAACTTTGTTCGCGCATGTCATTTCTTTGTGTATTACAGAGTATGAGTTTATATCCATGGTTAAAAAGAGAAATTTCAAGCAAATGTGTCATTTCTGCAAAAAAAGGATGAGAAACGTCAGGAACCAGAAGCCCTATGAAGTTGGTTTTTTGCTTGGAAAGACTGCGGGCAAGCTGGTTGGGTTGATAATTTAGTTCGGCCATTGCATCGTACACTTTTTTGTACGTATCTTCAGAAATATAACCTCTTTTATTTAGTACACGAGATACGGTAGTGACGGACACACCGGAAAGAGCAGCTACATCTTTGATTGTTGCCATGTAAGAAC
>OGQG01002536.1_pt1 | contig 10535 bp, 6 predicted proteins | sample 1553201 | NCBI WGS metagenome assembly OGQG01 (sample SAMEA2579925, study PRJEB22360) | human gut metagenome | biome: human gut; feature: human-associated habitat; material: faeces | place: Denmark | collected 2008/2010
CTGGAGAGGATTGTGGGAGTGCAACGCACGGAACAATCCGTAGGCATCATAGTTGAGGACTTTTGACACCCACATCTTTATATCTTAACCAAATCAAGGAAGTCCCCTGCTTCAATTGCGAATATCCATTTGACTAATAACTGTTATTATTTTCATCAATACCAAGCTTTTCGTTGGTGATCCAGTCCTGCGTACTCACGCCGTCACCACTGTCCTGTGACTGGAGCGGAGCCGGTATATTTGAATTAAACGCCGATCCCTGCGTCGTGGAATCGCTGCCACTGATCACATTTCCATAAGCATCCGTCTGTGATGTCTGAGCATCGGTTGTGCCTGTCGCAGAGGATGTACTGCCGGATGTCGTTCCGGAGGAAATGACATTTCCGTACTCGTCCGTTTCAGCGGTCGTACCGGAAGAGATGACATTTCCGTACTCGTCCGTCTCAGCGGTCGTACCGGAAGAGATGACATTTCCGTATTCATCTGTCTCCGTTGTCTCTGATTTTTCTTTGATCAGAGCTGCGTTTCTTCCGTTTTCCACATCTTCTCTGGTCAGTTCCAGCTCCTGAAGCAACTCATCTGTGATCTCTTCCGTCTGTGGAATGTTCAGATACGGAAGCACTTCCATCATGATCTTTCTGGAAATGATCATAGAGTAACCACCAGTTTCCTGATTTTCAACGTTTGGCTCATCGACAACAACATACACTGTAAGCTGCGGATCATCCACCGGTGCACATCCGATGAAAGATACCAGATATTTTCCTTCCCAACGTGTTCCGGTCTCCGGATTGATCTTCTCTGCAGTACCTGTTTTACCTGCCACACGGTAGCCCGGCACTCTTGCTTTTTTTCCGGTACCATCCAGAACAGTCTGCTCCATGGCACTTAACACAAAATCTGCATTTTTCGTGGATACCGGCTGACGCAGAAGGACCGGATTGATATTCTTTACCACTCCGCTGTTATCATCCAGGATCTGCTTTACCATATGCGGCTCATAATAATATCCGCCGTTTACCACTGCATTAAATGCCGCATATTCCTGGATCATCGTGCTGGTAAAAGTCTGACCGAAGGTATTGGTCGCCAGCTCTACCTCGTGCATGCTGTCCCTGTCATACAGTACACCGGTACTTTCGTTCGGAAGGTCGATCCCTGTCCGGCTTCCGAAATTAAACAGTCTCTGGTATTTCAGGAATGGTGTGATCTGCATTTTCATTCCGATCTGCATCATCGCATCGTTACAGGAATTTTTGATAACATCACTTAACGTCTCATCTCCATGACCGTAAATATTATCACATTTGATTTCTGTATCGGTGACAAATTCTCCACCGTCACAGACGTAGGTAGCATCTGTCGTGATCGCACCCATCTCCAGTGCCGATGCTACCACGATCGGTTTAAACGTAGAGCCAGGCTCAAAACTTTCGGATACGCAGTAATTGTACCATTTCTCATTCAGAGCATCTGATTTTTCTTCCTCTGTCATGGATTTCAGCTCTGCGTCCGTATACTTGTCGCTTAAATCGTCCGGATCCGTGAGGTCAAATCCGTGGTTGCTCGCCATCGCATAAATCTCGCCGTTCTGCGGATTTCCGACGATGACACCGATGTTTTTCGCACCTTTGCCGTCCTCGGCATCTTTGCCGTACTCTGCATCAAATTCAGCGATGTACTTTTCCACAACCTGCTGGATGTTGATATCCAGGGTGGAAACGATTGTATTTCCATTGGTCGGTTCAACGATCGTCCTCTGCAGGTCGGAGTTCTCATCCAGATAACCGAACTCTCTGCCGTCTGTCCCGCTCAAGACATCTGTGTAGTAAGATTCCAGCCCGCTTGCACCGCCGGAATTGCTTCCGACTCCGATCACATTGCTCGCAAGTGTTTTCAGCGGATAATCCCGGACGTAATCTTCTTCAAACCAGACACCCTGAACACACCGCCGCCTTGCAAGGTCTGTCTTGGTGTACTCCTTTTCAGAATCGATCTCCGTATAGTCCTCAAATGTCTGCTTTTCTTCCAGAGAAATGCCCTTTTTCAGAACCTGATAACGACTACCGGATGTTGCCGGATCCGTGATCATTGAACGAAGCTCTGCTTCATCCAGACCTAATGTTTTCACAAGTGCATCGATCGTCGGTTCAATGTAATCAATTTCCTGCTCTTTCAGCTTTGCCTGTTCTTCTTCATCACCACCGTTTACCGCTACACAGTCGAGAATGACATTATAGACCTTTTCACTTTTTGCAAACACATTTCCATTGCGATCCTGGATCTCTCCGCGTTTGTATGGGATCGTTCTGCTGTCATACTGTTTCTGTGACAGCACCTGTTTTGCATAGTTATCGCCGTTTTTGGCTGTAATATATACAATTCTTAAATTTAATCCCAGTAACACAAACAAAACTAATGCAAAACTTCCCACCAGTTTTTTCTGCATTAGTTTTGAAAAGTGCTTTCTTTTTTTTCTTTTCTTTTCTGCCACTTTATACCACCTGTCTGATTACTCACTCTGTCGGAACATCACTGTACTGTCTTACATAGTCGCTGCTCTTGTCATCGTAAGTTTTCACCTGTTCTTCTCCGGCATAAACCATACCCAGTTTGTTGATGGCAATATTGCGGATCGTCTCCAGATCTACGGACTTCAGTGCACTTTCATAGGCAGCATCATTGCGTTCTTTGAGATCTGCAAGCTTGGCCTCCTGTGTCGCCACCTGATTACGATAGGATGTATTCAATGCCTGTTTCTGAAGAAAGTTGATGCATGAAACAACCACGATCATTCCTGCAATTCCAAGAAAGATAACGTCACGCAGATGCATCTGCAGTGCACGTGCACGGTTGCGTCTTGTTTTGGCACTCGTCCGTTTTCTGCGTCGCGGCTGTTCCTGTCTTCTCTCGGTTTCTCTCTTTTCCGGTACAGGGCGAGTCTGTAATTTGCGAACGGTACTGCCATCAATATAAGCATATCGACCTGTCTGTCTTATGTTATCATCTCTGCGATAATTTCTCTCTGCCATATCGACCCTCCTGTCTCTTACATTTGTCTCTGTTTACCTGTTTCATGACTCCTCTTCCTCCCGTCTTCTTTCGAAAACACGAAGTTTGGAGCTTTTTGCTCGTTTATTATATGTTAGTTCTTCCTCACCCGGTATAATCGGCTTTCTGGTGACCACAAAGCCCTTGGATTTCCTGCCGCATACGCAGACAGGAAACTCCCTTGGACATATACACGGATTTTCATTTTTTCTGAAGTTGTTTTTTACGATTCGGTCTTCCAGCGAATGGAATGTGATCACACAGATCCTTCCTCCGTCATTCAGAAAATCGATCATGCTGTCCAGCGAATCCCTTAAAACTTCCAGTTCTCTGTTCAGTTCGATCCGAATTGCCTGAAAGGTCTTTTTGGCCGGGTGTCCGCCTACTGCTCGGACTTTCATAGGTATGGCTGCTTTTATGATTTGAATTAACTCCCCAGTTGTTTCAATTTCTTTCTGCTGCCTTGCATTTACAATGTGCTTCGCGATGTTTTTTGCGAACTTCTCTTCGCCGTAATCGCGGATGATACGGTACAGCTCCATCTCGCTGTATCCATTCACAATATCTTTTGCGGTCATATCCTGACGCTGATCCATCCTCATGTCAAGCGGTGCGTCTTCGCGGTATGTAAATCCCCGCTCAGCCGTATCCAACTGGTAGGAGGATACCCCGAGATCCAAAATAATCCCATCTGCCGATGAAATGCCAATTCTTTTCAGTTCCTTTACCATATTGCAGTAATTGCTGCGAATAATAGTAACTTTATCTCCAAACTCCCCTAATCGCTCCTTTGCCGCTTCGATCGCAGCTGCATCCTGATCAATGCCGATCAGCCTTCCTTTATCCGAAAGATGTCTGCATATTTCATAAGAATGCCCTCCGCCACCTAACGTGCCGTCCACGTATATGCCGTCCGGTTTGATCTGCAAAGCTTCAATGCTTTCCTTCAGTAGTACAGATTTGTGTTTAAATTCCATATTGTCCTCCCCAGGCTATATGCAAAGTCCCAAATCCGACATCTGCTCTGCAATATCGTCCATGTTATCGCAGGAATTATTTTCCATCCATTTGGTTTTGCTCCATATTTCAATCCTGTTTAACATACCGGCAAGCACTACATCTTTCTCAAGACCTGCAAATTCTCTCAGCGGTAACGGTAAGAGAATTCTCCCCTGCCTGTCCAGTTCACATGGTGTAGCTCCCGCCACAAAAAACCGGGAGAACTGCCGTGCATTTTTGTTTGTAAGCGGTAATGCTTTTAATTTTTCTTCAAAGATCTGCCATTCATTTCCCGGAAATACAAATAAACATCCATCCAAACCTTTTGTAACGATAAACTCATTTTTCAGTTCTTCTCTGAATCTGGAAGGGATGATCAGTCTGCCTTTGGCATCAACTGTATGATTGTATTCGCCCATGAACATACGGCACACCCTCTTTCGTGCTGTGGCTGTGGTTTTCACTCCATTTTTTACCACTATGCACCATTCTTTACCACTTATGTGTTAATAATATCCCAAAGCACATAAAAAGGCAAGTGTTTCTTGGCGTTATTTTTTATTTTTTTCTGTACATTTCCGCTTTTTTTCACCGTTGTTTGTCACAGATATGTCACCAATCGTAAAAGAATACCGCCGTATTCTTTTGCGAATTACGACGGTATTCTTTTTCGGCTTTCGGAAAAGCAGTCGTTATTTTCTTTCTGCCGTTCTGAAAATATTTCTCAGTTTATTATTTTTTCTTTGCTGCTTTTATTTTTACTGCTTTTGTTGTCTTTGCAGGACTGTAGGTTTTCTTTTTCACTGTCACGATACGGTAATGGTATTTCATTCCTTTTTTCAGTCCTTTTTTGTCGGTGTATGTGCATTTCGTTCCTTTTTTCAGCACTGCGATCCTCTGATAGCTGCCATTTTTCTTTGTGGAACGATATACCAGATAACCGGTTGCACCCTTCACTTTCTTCCAGCTCAGAACTACGGTTTTGTCCGTTTTGGCTTTTGCCGTCACTTTTGTGGTCGCTTTTGGAAGTGTAATCTTCTTTGCACTGCCCTCTTTGCCGGTCAGACTGCCTTTGATGGCTTTTGCATAGTAAAAAGACTTTCCGCTTACCGGATTCTGATCCAAGAATACGGTTCCGGATGTCTGACCGATCATCGTCACTTTGCTTCCCTTTTTGCGGTAGATCTGATAGCCGGTTGCACCCTGTACTGCCTCAACGGTGATCTGCACTGCCGTTATCTTTTTCTTGGCAATGCTTTGAACGCTTACGATCTGCGGAGCCTGAATGGTTTCTGAAGGTGTCGGCTTCGGATCCGGCTTTGGTTCTGGCTTTGGCTCCGGCTTTGGTTCTGGCTTTGGATCAATGTCCGGAAGCGGATCCGGGGTTGGTGTTTCACCGCTGCCCCATGCTCCGTCTGCCAGGCTTCTCGGATATTTCTCCGTTGCAGCAGTGGCATCGTCTTTGTAGCTGACTACCTCAAAGTCTGCGGTATTGTTGTTCGTATCTGCAAATCCGATACGGCGGATCGCTTTCTGCTTGCTGATCGTACCGTCCGAAAGTGTACTTCCTTCTACATTTCCTTCGTTTACGGAAACGGCATCTTCGACTTTATTTCCTTTATAAAGCGTTATCTGATATCTCTTATTGTCAATCGTCTGTGTCCATTCCTGGTCAAATTTGCTTACCGTAAACTTGATCAGATCCGGTGTGGATGTATCCTGCTGTTCACATCGGATCAGATAGGACGTATGGGACGGTACGCTTCCGGAAAGTGCAAGTTTTACTTCCTGCGGTGTATTACTCTTGCCGTTTGAAAGATATCCGATGCTGTAACCTTCCAGTGAGATTGCATTGTCCGTCGGATTGTAAAGTTCGATAAAGCTGTGGCTTACCGGTGTGCTGTCATTGGCACCGCCGCCGTATACCTGATTGATGATCAGATGATCGTTTTTCAGTTCTTCTTTGATCACGGCATCGGTCGGTGCACTGACAAGGCTTCCTGTTTCTATGGAGCTTGTCACTGCAACGGTGATCACTTTTCCGATTTCCGCCTCTGTCAGTGTATAGTTCTCTCCGTTTGCACCCTCGATTGCTTTTCCGTCTGCCATCCACTGGTAAGACAGTGTTCCGCTGTTATTGGAATCCTGTACGCCAGCACTTAAAACGGCACCGACCTTTGCTTCTCCGCTGACCGTAACCTTTCCGGTCAGTTTTTCTGCGGCGATCGCCTTTGTGAAATCAACATAATTGCTCAAAGATCCGCCGGAAAGCAGATTGCCGGAGGCATCCATGCCTCGTACCTGTACGGTGTTCAGTCCGCCCTCTGTCCTGGTCAGAAGATCATCGGATACTTCAAAAACAGCTTTGCCATTTTCTACGGTCACGGTTGCACCAAGCACACCATTTACATAGAAGCCGACTTTTTTGATGCTGTTATTGTTTTTAACCTCTGCCGTCAGAAGTACTTTTCCTGCTGCTGAAGTTGTCTCTGTCACAGAGATTGCAGAAGATGCCCTGTACTTTCCAAGAGAAGCAAGCAGCGTATCTACACTGGTGAACTGCTGATCCATCCAGTCCAGACGGTTCTTCAGGAAGGTGCGAAGCCGTTCCACTTCACTCTCAAATGTAGAGCGATGCATCAGATAGCCCGCCTGATAATTGGCATTTCCGGATTCCAGCAGATATTCTTTCTGCTGATCCAGGATACCGCCTGTCTTTACAATGTCCTCAAAATTCTGACGGTTTTCTTTGTAACATTCGTAAAGTTTCGTTACAAAATACGGATCTCCGATCAGCGTCTTATACCAGGAATTTGCCTGTGCTTCTGCCGACCTTGTCACGACCATCCATGCCCGGTAATTGCTGGTCTCTCCGGCACTGATCTGGCTGTTGGAGGTCCAGTCCATATCCCATACCGGTCCGATAAAGAGCTTTCCGCCGAGGTCTTTGTACATGTAGGTACTCTTTTTCATGGTTTCCGTGTTCCAGTAAAATTCATTTAACATCAGATAACGGACCAGAGAATCCAGATCCACCAGATCGGTGTAGTGCTTCTTCTCTCCATTGTAGGTCGTATAATAATCCTCGGAATTGATACTGTCCTCGACAGCCTGTACATAGTTCTGCGCCGCTGTAAACAGCTCGGTGTTCGTATTGGCAAACTCCGGATTTTTGAACATGATCGGCTGATTTTTCTTTGTATGGAATTTTGAGACTTCGTCATAATATGCATCCAGCTCAAACAGATATCCGCCGGATACGTCTGTCTTTCCGCTGGAATCTTTCGGAAGATCTGTGTAGTAATCTTCAATCTGATAAGTTTTTCCATTATAACTGAGGCTTCCGCTGGTGATCCATTCCAGATGTTCAGTCATATAATCTTCCAGTGCATCCTTTGCGTCACCCTTGATGCCTTCTTTTTTGGCGATCGCCTTTGCCGCATCACTTGCCACATCTTCCCAGTTGTGGATATTCACTCTGGATTTATCAATCCTTACGTTTCCTACCAGCTGATAATTTCCGGCGTAGACACCGTTCAGGATCACTTCTACATTGGTGGATTTCAGATAGATCATACCCATCTTTCCGGACAGGTCGTAGGATGTCTTGTTACGCAGCAGAGACTCATCCATATAGTTTGCCAGAAGTGCCCAGTGTTTGCTGTTGCCAAATCCGAGCAGATTGGTTTTGGAATCCAGTTTGATCTTATATGGAAGTTTGGAATATCCCATATTCCAGGTACTGTTTCCACGACCGCGGATGGAAATACCGCCGTCATAAAGCGTGGTGTTCGTGCTGTTAAAGCTGTCATTGCCCTGGATCTTCATGGTTGCCTGTTTGTAGGTCTCTTTGCTTGTAATGCCATATCCATCTTCCGTATTGATATAGACAACCGGAAGTTTGCTGCAGTAGATCTTTTTCTCTGCCACGGTCGCTCCGGTACTTTTCAGGCTCGCACGCACTGTGATAAAGGTATTGAGATCCACACTTGTCGGCGTATAACTATCACTGTCTGATAAAGTACTCTTATCTTTCTGCCATACATAAGTAAACTCGGTATCTGCCGGTGCATTTTTTACAGAAGCTTTCATCAGCTGTCCCGGCTTTGCATACTCCCGGTCAAATTCAATCTCCAGATCGGATTTGACGGTTACTTTGACCGTCTTTGTCTTTTGTGTCTTCGATGTGGTCGCAGTCAGCGTCACTTCGGTATCTGCCAGCACGCCTTTTACCTCTGCCCTGCTTCCGTTTATTGTGATCACATCCGGATTGCTGCTGCTCCAGCTGATCGTCTCTTCTCCGTCTTCTCCTGCGTAAGTCAGCGGCAGGGTGAAATCTTTGGTGACAGAAGATGCTTTGTCACCGTTCGCAAACGTCGGTGACGGGATCGGCACCACTACTTTTCCGTCCGTAACTTTTGGCATAACCTGACCGGATTTGGAAATATACCAGTAATCCGCACCAAGTTTTTCTGCCAGTGCTTCACTTTTCAGGTCACTTTCACTGACGGAACCGCCCTCCGTATAGGCAATTCCGCTGCCTTCCAGATAATAACAGCCTGTAATATTTGCTGTGTTGGAAGACGCTGCTGTATTCTGGCTGTAGCCATTGATCGCATAACCGCCGGAACCTTTGTATGTCACAGTTCCGATATTCAGACAGGAAGTAAGGCTTCCGATCTCACCACCCTGATAAATCCTTCCGATGATGCCGCCACACCGCACCGGCGGTGTGGAAACTGCAGATGTCACATTGACAGAAGCCGCATTGTAAAGGTTGCTCATATGTACACCTGCCGTGTTATTGCGTGACTGACCAATGATACCTCCTACGCCGATCAGGTCACCGCCGTTGTTTGCCGTCACTTCGATGCTGCCGCCCAGCACAGCAACGTTGTCGATCTTTACAAATCCGTCGGCATCTGCTGCCAGCGTGCCGATCGTATCTCCGCCGCCAAGATTATGGCTGATGGATACGTCTGTAAATACAATATTTTTCACTTCCGCATAATCCGATGCATCATCACTTCCGAGCATTGCAAACAGTCCGGACTGACTGATGCGGTAACCGTTGTTGTTTGATCCGTCACACTGGATCGTAAGCCCGGAGATCACATGACCGGCTCCGTCAAACGTACCGTTAAAAACACGTTCACCGGAAACGAGGGCATACTGACTGCCGCCGCTTCCTCCGATCGGTGTCCAGTCACTGCCGGAAAGATCGATATCATCGGTGAGCACATAGTCCCCGTCCATCGGATAGTCCTTGTCTTTGCCTATTTTTTTCAGCTCGTCTGCATTTGAAATCCCTATCTGCCCCGATGCTTCTGCCGCATGGACCTGCCACGATCCCGGAACGATCGTCATACTGGAAACGGTCATCACCAATGCCAGCCCGGTCGCAAGACTCCTCCTTAACAATTTTTGTACTTTTTTCATTTCTACCTCCTGATTTTTTACTCTCTCTTTGTTGTTTTTTACTAATATTTTCATTCTACCACAGGTATTTTTGTTTGTCATGTGAATTTTAGCTGAAAATATCCTGAAATACTTCACCTAGCATTTTATATGATATGATGCCAGGGTCAAAAGGTCTAAATCCACATGAGCTTGCTCATAGGTGGATGAAAGACCTTGGGACCCGCCCCGATATGAGCATAAAAGTGGGATGATAATCCCACGATATGCGAATACTGGAGAGGATTGTGGGAGTGCAACGCACGGAACAATCCGTAGGCATCATAGTTGGGGACTTTTGACACCCACATCATGATATTGAGGTCACAGAAAATTTTTCTTACATTTCCGTACACAAAACAAAAAAGCCGGAATATCTTTTATATATTCCAGCCTTTCTTATCTTTTTCATTTCAGCTATCCTTACACCTGAGCCAGGTCAATATACTGCTCGATCAGCTGATCGACTTTGATATTCTGACGATAGATCTCTTCGGCGTTTCCGGACAGGATGATCTCATCCAGTTTTCTTCGCTCACACTCAATACTTTCTTTGATTTTTTCCACTTCGCTGCGTATTTCGTTCATTTTACTCATCGTACATCCCTCAATCTTTCTGTGCTTTTACACGGTTTTTTTTGCCGTGCATCTTTTTCGTTGAATCAATATTACTGCGATGGAGACAATGGCTACCACTGCGGAAAGCACCTGCGATACCGGAAGTTTGATCCCCGGAAGCAGAAGCTGATCCGTACGGAGTCCCTCAATCCAGAATCTTCCGATTCCGTAGCCTGCAAGATAAAGTAAAAATATCTCGCCGTCAAACTTCTTATGCTTCGTAAAAAGCAACAGCAGCAGCAGAACGCCAATATTCCAAAGGTTTTCGTATAAAAAAGTCGGGTGCACCTGAATATACTGTACGCCGTCGATCGTCTGCAGGTGCTCCATCATCTCCTGCGTGACATCGGAACTGCGTACGGCATTCAGTGGCAGCTGCATCGCAAACAGACCCCTTTTAGGCGAGAGCG
>OGQG01002550.1_pt1 | contig 10454 bp, 8 predicted proteins | sample 1553201 | NCBI WGS metagenome assembly OGQG01 (sample SAMEA2579925, study PRJEB22360) | human gut metagenome | biome: human gut; feature: human-associated habitat; material: faeces | place: Denmark | collected 2008/2010
TGGGCTATAACCGAAAGCCGTTTTTCTTTTTCGGTGACTGGCTGCTCACTCCTTTGACGGATTGGACTTGCCTTTTTCTTTCAACCTGTTTCTGTAAGTATTCGTTCAAGTCCTTGCATCCTCTGTAAATCTGCGAAGCGTCCCGGATGTATCGGTCTCTGCCGTATTCCATGCGGATTTGCCGGAGTGTTTCCATTCCTGCATGGTCGTTGTCTAAAAAGCAGTGGATGCGTTCGTAATTGCCCAACGGATAGAGAGCCTTGTTTACATTCGATACTGAGTTCAATACAATGTAGTCCTGCCCGTCCAATTCCGGATAATTTGGGCAGCTCTCTTGTCTCAATGTCAGAAAGGAAAGGTAGTCCATGAAACCCTCGAACACATAGCAGGCAGTCCTTGCTTTTCCCGACTGTCTGATGTGGGAGATTTCCTTGGGGGCGATGCAGCCCTTGAAATAGGGGTTACGAACCTCAAACCCACCCGAACCGTTAGGGAATGCGATGGCAAAGTAACGCTTGCCGTTGTGGGTGTAACGGGCTTCACTACATTCTCTTTTTGCCAGTTCCAGATTTATTCCTCTACCTTGTAAATAGGAAAGCAGGGCAGGAGACGATAGCGGTACTATCTCCAGCTGTTGGAAGCTCGGACCGAAAGAGTCCTGCTTGCCAAAAGAGAAAGATACCGGGTGTACATGCGGTGTCTGTTCCGCAATCCGCTCCAGCAGGTAAGGTACATGGTCGGTAGCATACAGGTGTGCAGCCAGTTCAATGATACCGCCCCCTTTCCCTAAACGTAGGCTCGGTACAGAACGCCTTACTGCCTTTCGGCAGTAGGTTTTCCCGTACCTGCCCCCAAACCGTACTTGCATGTCTCCACGCATACGGCTCTCCGTTGATAACATGACTTTATTTAGCATGGCTGTGTATTTTGGCATAACACTTTTCACAGACAACCAATGTCTTCCTATGCTTTTCAAGCATCAGCCTGTCGCATTCAGTTTTTCCTTTAAGCTGATTTAGCTTTCTGACATGACGCATGACTACAGGTCCGACTTTTCCACATAATTCACATGTTCTCGCATCCAATCGCTCAGTAAGTGTCGGCTGTGGAATTGCGATTGTGTAGGATAAGTCGTTTACCTCCGTATAGTACATTGGTGGTTTACGTTTGAATCCCTCATTATAGAATTTCCTGTACCGTAATTTACCTTTTGCATCCTGATATGGCACTATAATGTCATTCCCAACCTTATATTTGTCAATGACTTTGCTTACAGTGCTATTGGTTTTTCCTGCAATGGTATGGTACATACTGTACTCCATGATGTATCCAAACTTTGAGAGCGCGTATGCCACGTTGTTGGCAATGCAGTAGTAGTTGTAGAACCCTCTGATTTCAGAGTTATATGCCGCCACTATGTCCTCGATTTTCTTCTTCATAAGATTGCCTCTGAACTTTGCAAACCAAACTTGTCGGCCATTTTCTACCTTGTATCTGATGGCGCTGTATTCTTCCAGTTTGTTCCGCACCGTTTCTATGGCGACCTTTAGGACTATCTTACCGTTGTAATAACGGGCTGGCACATTGTTCTTGTCCCGCTTGATAGCATCAGACTTACGGACTGAAACATCGAAGCCAAGAAATTTCGCGGGCTTTTGTGCGTTTGTTATCAATGTCTTTTCCTGTGACAGTTCCAGCTTGAGGTTTTCTTCCATATACTTGGTAATGTCCGACTTGATTTTAACGCACTCTGCCTTGCTTCCGATAACACCAATGAGGAAATCATCTGCGTATCTTACGTATCGAAGCCTTCTGTATGTTTCATCCATACTGTCTCTGCTCTCAATCTTTTGCCTTTCACGTCTCAGTTTCTCATACTCATCCCTAAGCTGTAATCTGACATCTGCATCCTGTATGTTCTTGATGCTTTTAAGGATGCGTTGCATCTTATCGCTAAGTTGCTTGTATTCTTTGGTGATGTGTCTTTCTTTTCCCTTATTGAAGCGTAGGGCGTATTCTTCCATATACTTGTCAAAATTATCAAGATAAATGTTTGCCAGTATAGGACTGATATTACCGCCTTGTGGAGTTCCCTTGTTTGTATTATGAAACTTCCAGTCTTCAATATATCCCGCATTCAACAACTTGCGGATAAGCCTTAGAAATCTATCATCGGCAATCCGTTTCCGCAAAGTTGCAATCAATACATTGTGGTCTATGTTGTCGAAGAATCCTTTAATGTCTCCTTCCACAAACCATTTTGTACCTGTAAATGTCTTTTGGATATGGGTCAATGCGGTATGGCAGCTTCTGTTTGGTCTGAATCCATGTGAGGTGTTTGCAAACACCTCTTCATAGACGGCTTCAAGAATCATGCGCACCACCTCCTGTACAAGTTTGTCCTCAAAGGAAGGAATTCCAAGCGGTCTTTTCTTACCGTTTTTCTTGGGTATGTATATCCTTTTTGCCGGATTAGGCTTGTAAGACTCATCTCTCAAAGATGCAATGACTTTGTTTATTCTTTGAAGACTCATCCGATTGATGGTTTTCCCATCCGTACCGGGTGTCATATTGCCTGGTTTGGCGTAAATACGCTGGTAAGCAACATGAAACATCTCCTCATTGAATAAGATACGGTACAGCCTTTCGAACTTGTAATCCGAAACTTTACCATGCTTGTTTAAAGCTTTTAATACTTGCTCAGGACTTCTCATAATGTCTCACACATTTTCCATTATTTGTATTAAGTTATCTAACTGCTTCCCTTCGCCATGTTACAAGGCTTTCCCTTGCTCGGACTACTACGGAAGCTCCGTTCCCATGTCAGATATTCAGGGTCCTATGCCCATAGCCTTACGGCATTCTGATTTAGGGAATCCCCATTTGCTTTCACAATAACTGTTTGGCTCGGCAGACTGTCGGATGCGACTTACGTTCCTATTCCACTTATTGTGGTTGCTCTGAAGCCAGCTCCTGCTCCATTGTAATTTCGGTTTACATGGGGTGCTTCAGCCCGACGTGAATCAAATACCTTTCGTCGGGGCTGGTACGTGTGCAGCAGAACTATCGTTCAACCAATCAGGCTTCATCCTTGTGTCTGTCTTTTCCTCTCGCCATGCAGTCGCAGCTTGGTATTTAGCTGACTAATGACTTTACCGACATGCTTTTGTCACCTTTGGATTTCTCCTCCAGCTAAGTCGTTGAGGATAGGTCTGTTGAACTCTAACCTAATCTCTTGCCATAGAGATATTTATTGTGTAGCCTATATGGGCGCATCAAAATCATACCATAGGTTGCGTTCGGTGTTCACTTTGAAGGAAGCCTCTGTTTCTTCCCTCAAGGGAGATTTGTACCAAAGGTTGATACCCTGCTGTTTGACGGGTGAATACCCCAGGCTGTGCAGGTAGTCAGCCAGATTGATTTGTTTTGCAGTCTCGATGTTCATAAGGAAATCGTTTTTAGTGAGTGCTTTGATTATTTCTCTTTTTGCCCGCAACTCTTAAAAGTATGCGGTCAGTACAATCACTTCACTAAACTCCTAATATATAGACCCCCGGAATAAAGTGAAGTGATTTGTCTGTTTCTGAAATCACTTCACTAAATTGTCGTATATATAGGATACGGGAATAAAGTGAAGCGATTTTCGGGATTGTCGGCTAATAGTGGTAATCGGGCTTGAAGGAATACTTCCTGCCGTTTTCCTGCACTATCATCCGTTTGTTGCGCAGCATGGTGATAAGCGCCACTGCATTCTGGTGATTCAGTCTAACCCCTTCTGCCAGATAAGTCCTGATTAAGGTGTCTTCCAGCTCCTTGTAGCCGTATTCCTCTTTCAGTGCAAAAGCGGCTTCCAGTGCGGCACGGTGCTGCGGTTCTGAAATATCCTTGTAAGGGTCAAACTTTTCCACCGAGGGTCTTCCCGGCTTCCTTGCTTCCGGCTTGTAGCCTTCCGCAAGTTCGGGCAGGGCTCTGTCGTTGATGCAGAATGCAAAAGGCTCGAAATCCATCGCCCGGATGTGCATGGCGGAAACATGGCTGATGTCGCTGTTCCCCTTGTCCTTTTCCACCAGCAGGACTGTTTCCGCCTTGTTGTTCAGTTCCGTACCAATGTGCCCTCTTGCGTTCTCATCCCCCTTGTTCTGATGCAGTATCGTATGGATATGAATCTGCCTGTCGTCCGTCCACTGCATCAGCTTGGATATGATGCGGGTGGATTCACCGGGGCTGTTGATGTCGTACACCATATCCCGGATGCCGTCTATGATGACCAGCCCAATATCCGGTGAGTGGTAGATAGCCTGTTCTACAATGCTGATGCGCTGTTCCGGGATGTATTTTCTCAAAGCGAGAAACTCCAGATAACCGCTGTCCCTGTCATCGGGCAATCCTGCCATCCGCAGGATCCGCTTCATCACTTTCAGGCAGTGGTAGGGGCTTTGCTCCGTATCTATATAAAGCACTTTCCGCTTTTCCTCGGGCAGTTCAGCCGCATATCGTAACACGGTACCGTTCTTCAATGCAGCGGCTACGATAGCCGCTACACTGAAGGTTTTCTTGCTCTTGGCTTTGCCGATGGATGCGCTGAAATTGCCCAGCGTCCCGATGACAGAGCCGTGTACTTTCAGAATTTCGGGGGCTTTTTCGTAGCATCTTGACAGACTTAGCCGGGATTCCTGCCAGAGGATAACGGCTTGTTCGGGTGATATTTCTTTTATATAGTCCATAATCACCTCCTTTATCTGCGTCCTCCGGTTTTCTTGCCAGCCAGTTCCAGCGCCAGTTCCGCATCCACGATAATCTTGCGTCCAATCTGGGTAATGGCTTTGTCTATCTTTCCGCTTTTCTTGATGCGGTTGGCTGTGGGCAGGCTGCACCCGAAAAGCTTGGCTATGCCGAGTATGCCGTACACGTACTTTCTTTCCGTGTCGGTGGTCGGCTGCGGTTGCGCCTCTGCCTGTACCGAAGCGTGTCTGCTTAGAAAAAGGAACTCTTCGCCTGTCATCTGCCAGACGGGTTTCACTAACAGTTCTTTGAGGTTGTTCATCGTCCGTATGATTACTTGTTTGACAATAGCCCTGCGCACAGGCTGTTTCTTCTGTTCTCGAACGATGCAAAATTAGGTAGGGTTTTGAGTGGTAAGTATGTGGATGATAGATATGGATTGTTCTGTTATATCGCTGAATATCAAGAAATAAAAATACCACTCAAAAATTATTTTGAGTGGTATAAGTGGTCATGTCGTAAAATATATTGGAATATCACGGGTTATCGGAATATTCCGTCCATTTCCTTGGCGAACTTTTGGTTGGGAATACTGGGTAAATCGGAAACGGGTTCCCTGTACTTGGACTTGTAATAGTCTTCATCAATATCCAGGTGTTTCAGGATGGCTTCCTTCCATTTGTCCTTATCCTGCCCCGGCAACTGCTCCCTCATCAGGGAAATCAGATAGCATACCCGTATCTTTTCCCTTGGCTTTATTTTCAGTACGCACTGGCAGGGATGCAGATTCATGCAGGCATAGAAATCCGGTGCGGTAATGTCTTCAAACTGTTCCCCTGCACAAACTTCATGAATTAGGGAAATCAGCTTCATGCTGAAATATTCAGGCAATCCGGCAGTCGTAGCTGTAGTCGATGCGGTTGTAGTTTCAGCTTCCGGCTGGCTGTCTGTACGGCTCTGCCTGTCTGCTTCGTTCGGTTGGCTTTCTTCGTCCGGTACATATTTGGTCAGGATGCCCATGAAGTGTACGCTAAGCAGGTAGATGTCGTCGCAACGGTTTTTCATGTATTGCCGGGCTTCTTTCCAGAGAAGGGTTTGCTGCTCATAAAGATGCTCCAGTTGGGCTTTCTCCCTTTCATATTCAGCCTTGCAACGCTCATATTCTCTTTCCGCCAGCTTTTCTTCTTCGGGTGTATGCTCTCGGTAGCCAATGGAATCATAGCGGTTGTTGGCTTCGTTCATCGGTTTGCGCAGCCTGTTTACCACTTCCATCTCTTCCTTGATGGTTTCCTTGTAGCGGTCTGCGTATTGGTAGCATACACGTATGATCACTTCGTCATGGAGAAGGCGGTAAGATTCATAAAGCCGTATGTATTCTTTGACTTCCTTTTTCAGACTTTTCAGCAGCAGGGTACATGGTTCTGGCGGTGTATGCAGCACCAGTTCAAGGATAGCTTGCTCAAAAGCCTTTATATCGCTCCATTTCGAGTAGAAATCAACGATGAATTTCTGCTTTTCAAAAGAGAAAGTATGGCTTACAATCCAATCTTTGCAGATTCTGTTCAGCTCCCCGTATTGAGGAATGAGGGTTGTTATCGTTTTCTGCATGGCATACTCTTATTATTGGGGATCCTTGTCAAGGAAAGAAGCCAGTTCTTCTTCCACTTCTTCTACGCTGGGCAACGCTGATTTCAATTTCTCGGGAATCGCCTTGCTCAATTGGTAATCGCTGATGCCGATGGGCTGGTCATAGCCGGAAAGGGCATACTGGGCAACCACTTCGTCCTTTCCTCTGCACAACAAAAGACCGATGGTCTTGTTGTCGTGTTCTCCTCTCAACTTATCATCCACCACGTTGATGTAAAAGTTGAGTTGTCCGGCATATTCCGGCTTGAAAGGAGTGGCTTTCAATTCTATGACAATATATGCGTGCAACGGAATGGAATATAGAATCAGGTCGGCAAAGAAATCGCTGTTTCCGACTTGGAAGTGCTTCTGCCGGGCAACGAAGGCAAAACCGTTGCCCATTTCCAACAGGTAGCGGGTAACGTGTTTCACCAGCTGTTCTTCAATATCCCTTTCGTCTGCTTTTTCTTTGGCTCCTGCCAAATCAAAGATGTACGGGTCTTTGAGTAGGTAATTGGCAAGGTCGCTTTGTGGAGCCGGAAGTGTGGTCGTGAAATTGTTTACCTTGTTGTTGCTGATTTGTCGGCTATACAAATCACTGTCAATTTGCATTTTCAATACATTGCTGCTCCATCCCATTTCCACAGACTGCTTCATGTACCAGTAGCTTAGACCTAAAGGTAGCGAACTGTCAAGTATAGTCATTTGGCTTGTCCAGTTTATTTTGGCTATAGGAGAGGTCAAGAAAACTTCTTCTATTTCCCTGATTCCCATCCTGTAAATGGCAGACACGGTTTTTCCCACATCTTCAAATTGCGCAGGAACTTCCTGCGTAATTGCTAATGATTGACAATCAATCGATTGTATTTGCGCAGTAAGTTCCTGCGTAAATTGCTTGTCATTCAGTTTTAATACTTCATTGGTCACACTCTGTATGGTTGGGACAGACAGGCTTGCATCTGTTTCTATGAAACTTTGCAACGCTCTTAAAGGATATGCTTTTGCAAACTGGCACATATAGGTAAGGTTACGTTCCGAATAGCCTTTCTTTTCAGGGTAATGCAGTCGGATAGCCTTTGCCAACTGCTTGATGATTTTGCTTCCCCATCCGTGCAGCTGCTGGTGATAAAGGATGTAATTGCCTATCTTCCAGTAATGGAACAGCATTTGTGCATTGGCTGCAACAATCAGCCTTACTTGTGCCTGTTCTATTTCCGAACCGACCGCTTGTATGAATGCATCAAAATTCGTTTTCTCTATGTTGGATTCCTTGTTGCTCATATTGTGATGATAATTTCTACAAATATAGTCATTGATAACTATCTATGAAACTGTTTGATACTTTTATAGTTGATTAAACTTGTTCATGGCATTTGCCTTAATATCATCCGCTATGTCAATGTAGGGTTTCATAGCTTTGTAGTCGCTGTGTCCCGTCCATTTCATGACCACCTGTGCCGGGATTCCGAGAGCCAGCGCATTGCAGATGAATGTCCTTCTTCCTGCATGGGTACTGAGCAAAGCGTATTTGGGTGTGACTTCATCAATACGTTCATTTCCCTTGTAGTAGGTTTCCCGTACAGGCTCGTTGATTTCTGCCAGTTCGCCCAGCTCTTTCAGGTAATCGTTCATCTTCTGGTTGCTGATGACGGGCAGAGCCATGTAATTCTCGAAATGGATGTCCTTGTATTTGTCCAGTATGGCTTTGCTGTATTTGTTCAGTTCAATCGTCAGGCTGTCGGCAGTCTTGACTGTGGTTATTTCGATGTGGTCGGACTTCACATCGCTTCTTTTCAGATTGCGAACATCCGAATACCGCAAACTCGTAAAGCAGCAGAACAGGAAAACATCACGCACACGTTCCAGGTATTGCTTATCCTTGGGTATCTGGTAGTCTTTCAGCTTGTTCAGTTCATCCCAAGTCAGGAAGATTACTTTTTTCGAGGTGGTTTTCAGTTTCGGTTTGAATGTATCGTATGCAATGTTCTGATGATGTCCTTTCTTGAAGCTCCAGCGCAGGAACCATTTGAGGAATCCCATTTGCTTGCCGATGGTGCTGTTTCTCATATCCTTGGTATCACGCAGGAAGTTGACGTATTCGTTCAATCCAAACTCGTCGAAATAGTTGAACGTTGCATCCTCCTTGAACTCTTTGAGGTGGTTCCTCACTGCTGCAAATTTTTCATAGGTGGATGCCGTCCAGTTATTCTGGTTACCGCACTCTTTTACAAACTCATCGAATACCTCCCAAAAGCTGACAGGGGCTTCTTCCGGCTGTTCTTCGCTGGTGTCTTTCATTCTCATGTTGAAAGCTTCCTTCAACTGTTGGGTCGTTGGCATGACCTCCTGCACCTCAAATTCCTTGAAAATATTCTGGATTTCGGCATAGTATTTCAGCAAGTCCGTATTGATTTCGGCTGCACTCTGCTTTAGCTTGTTGGTACATCCGTTCTTTACCCGCTGCTTGTCTGCATCCCATTTGGCTACGTCAATCCGGTAGCCCGTTGTAAACTCGATGCGTTGGCTGGCAAAGATGACACGCATACGGATGGGTACGTTCTCTACGATTGGCACACCGTTCTTTTTCCGGCTCTCCAATGCAAAAATGATGTTGCGCTTGATATTCATAATTGGGTGCGTTTGAAATTCTACACCCAAATATACACCCAATTATTGAGATAGCAAAAGACATTTAGAAACATTTAGTTTTACTCTATGTTGTAATTTGCACTTGATTATCAGTTGTTTGCGGTTTTATGAGATTCTGTGAAAGTATAAGTTCGAGAGCCTGTCTCTCCGCTGAAAAGCAGCTGTTTAGCTGCTTTTTTGTTATTATGGAGGGCAATGCCTCCGAATTTTTTTATAATTTTTGAGTTTCGAGAGGAGAGGTGCTCGAGTGGTTGAAGAGGCACGCCTGGAAAGCGTGTATACGCCAAAAGTGTATCGCGGGTTCGAATCCCGCTCTCTCCGCGGAATCTGAAAATTATTGAATGTACTTCCCCCCGTTGCGTGACTGTTATCAAACGTTTTTCAATTATGTACTTATCTGAAATTTAGTCAAAACTTCTTGTTCTTTAGCCAAAAGTTCTTTTCATAGGTAAAACTGCCGGGTATTTTTGGTAATCCTCTCTTGTATATCATTCTCTTTTCTGTATATTTGCGCCCGATGTTTTTTGAGATATCACATATTTGTAATTCTGAAAATAGACTTGATGGATAAAATAAATGCGGTAATTACTGGGGTCGGGGGATATGTGCCCGATTATGTGTTGACTAATGATGAAATTTCTAAAATGGTGGATACCACCGACGAATGGATCATGGGGCGTATCGGCATAAAAGAACGACATATCTTGAATGAGGAGGGGCTTGGAACTTCGTATATGGCACGTAAGGCCGCCAAGCAGTTGATGCAACGCACAAAGAGTCATCCCGATGATATCGATCTGGTCATTGTTGCCACCACTACTTCGGATTATCGTTTTCCTTCAACGGCGTCTATTTTGTGTGAAAGACTGGGACTGAAGAATGCTTTCGCTTTTGATATGCAGGCGGTTTGCAGCGGTTTCCTGTATGCGATGGAAACGGGAGCGAATTTTATCCGTTCGGGAAAATATAAAAAGATTATTATTGTCGGTGCTGATAAGATGTCGTCCGTAATCGATTATACGGACCGGGCCACTTGTCCTATCTTCGGCGACGGTGCGGCCGCTTTTATGCTGGAACCGACTACGGAAGAGGTCGGCATCATGGACTCGGTATTGAGAACAGACGGTAAAGGGCTGCCTTTCCTGCATATAAAAGCGGGAGGCTCCGTATGTCCTCCTTCTTATTATTCATTGGATCATCATCTGCATTATATTTATCAGGAAGGCCGCACGGTATTCAAGTATGCCGTAGCGAATATGTCGGATGCCTGTGAAGCTATTATTGCCAGAAACCATCTGGCTAAGGAAGAGGTTGACTGGGTGATTCCTCATCAGGCTAACCAGCGTATCATTACCGCTGTGGCGCAACGGCTCGAAGTACCGTCCGAGAAAGTGATGGTCAACATCGAACGTTATGGCAATACCAGTGCCGGTACGCTTCCGCTCTGCATCTGGGAT
>OGQG01002561.1_pt1 | contig 10402 bp, 6 predicted proteins | sample 1553201 | NCBI WGS metagenome assembly OGQG01 (sample SAMEA2579925, study PRJEB22360) | human gut metagenome | biome: human gut; feature: human-associated habitat; material: faeces | place: Denmark | collected 2008/2010
CAACCAGAAAAAATCGAAATTGATGCAAACGAAAGGGCAGTTAATGAAAAGTCTCCATACTGCTTTTTCGTTTGCACCACCTTCGATTCTTTCCTTAACGATTTGATCGTCAATGTTATTAATGGAACTGCAAGATACAAATTACCAGTTGTAATTATTACGAAAACTTTTTATGATGAGGACCCGGTAGATGCTAATAAATTAGCCAAGGAATTAAAAGGTGTAGCTCATGTTTTAGTACAAAAGACAAATTGTACAAACCGTAAATTAAAAGAATTATGTAACGGCAACAACGAGTATTACGGTGCTATTGGAATATATCATCCGAATCCTGCGATTGGGCATAGAAGATATTTGTACAGAATGTCTGAGGGCATTGATCGTATTCTTTCTGATAAAGTAACGAGAACAGTTATGCAGTATAGTAATTCTCAGATGGTAGGATCACTTTATACCTGGTTTGGAGTAAATAATGCAATACTGCAGGACAGATTAGCTTGTAAACGTGAAGAAAATGTAGAAGCAGAGGCAGAACGAAGAAAGGCTCTTTATGAGTTACTCACTCTTAAGTCGGATTTGGACCAGACGAAAGAAAGTATACGCCAACAGGCTTTAAAAGAGGCAAAAGCAGAAGCGGATAGAATTCTGGATGGTTTTGAAGGAGATATGCAGAAGAAAGATTCTGAAATCGAAAGGCTAACTTCTGAACTTCAAAAGAAAGAATATGAAATAAGTTGGCTAAGAGCCAAGTTGGACTCTATGACAGATATTCCTGTTTTAATTGCTGGGGATGAGGATGATTTTTATCCTGGAGAAGTAAAGGACTTTGTATTGTCTGCTGTGAAAAAAGAACTGTCTGCCACAGAAACAAGAACAAGAAAATACGATGTATTGGCGGATATTTTGAATGCTAATAGCTATGAGGCAATAGGCGAGCAAAGAGCAGAAGAGGCAAAGCGTTTACTCAGCAACTATAGTGGAATGACGCCAAAATTAAAGAAAGGCTTAGAAGATATTGGTTTTATTTTTGATCAGTCAGATCATCAGAAAGTAAAGTATTACGGTGATGATCGATATACAATCATTTATGCCAGCACCCCAAGCGATAAAGGACACGGTGGAAAGAATAATGCAAGAACTACTATGAAGAAGGCATTTTAATATTGCTATAAGAATAATAGGTTTTATATATATAAAGAGGAACAAAGATTATTCGTGATGGGAGAAAGTATGTTTGGTATTCATGAAAACTACGATGGCGTTACAAAATTATCTATAGCTGCATTATGTAAAGAATTACTAGAAGAGTATATAAACAAGAATCCCAATGATACAAACCCGCCGGGAGAAGAATATTTTAGAGAGAAGATTAAGAGTAATGATAGATCTGGACTAATAAATAAACTTAATGATAATCTTGGCTTTGATATAGAAATGATGATGGAGCAATCAGACCAAGATAAGTTTGACGGTCTGAAGTTATTAAAATTATTATATTACATTGAGAAAGATGGCTTACCAAAGAAGGATACTTTTGGAAGTAAGGTAACAAGCAAGTTATGTATTACGGATATTTTAGCAAAACCGAGACTCGAAAATATACATACAGATTATTCGCCAAAATCAGAGTTTGGAGATGTAGTTGACTCAATGCTTTTTTTAATTGGTCAAAATATTGATGATGCTGGAAAAAGATGGGGAGTGATTGAAAAGATAAATATAACTTGGAAATATGCTACAGATTCTCTTTTCGCTTATGTTTTTTCCGATTATGCAACAAAATTTCCGGAATCAAATTTGATTCAGTTAAAAAGAATAAAAAGGTATTTGTCAGAAAAGATTATTATGAAATGCAAAACTGTAAAGCCACGTTCATTTGTCAGTAATGAAGGAGTAATGAAGTCATTTTATAATTTGCTTTTATGTCATGAAAAATTATGCAATGACATAGATAGAATTAATATAACAGATCGACTATCTGTTCCTGATATTCCAAATAAAGAATTTGTTTCCGCATTTAAAGAGACAGAAAAAGTAAGAGTGGATTGGAAAATTATAGATGTAATGACAGCGTATCTAAAAGATCATAAAGAGAATTTTCAGGTAGAATATGTGCTGAAACTTGTTACTTGTCTTAATCCACTTGCACAAGAAGATATAAAGGATTGTCTTTTTGCACTGAAATATGTTAGAACAATTGCAAGATGGATAGAGCAAGACAAAAATGCTGATTTTTCCGATGGAATATCCCTTGACTTGTTTGTGATAATTATGCAAGAGTTGATTTCCGTAAAACGAGAAAAGGAAACATTCAACAACGACTATTTTGGCAACAGATATACAAAGAAGCCACTTTTAAGTGCTGTAAAAAAACCTGCTGAAGCAGATGCGGTCGCAAGATTAGCCTGGATAAGAAAAATTGAAAACCGTACAGCAATGAATTTTGGATGCCATGAGTTGATGGATTTGGCTAGAGAAATTGAAAAACTTATCTACAAAGTAAAGACAATTATTTTTTCTTACCATAGTTTAGTTGATATGAATGTAGCTAATGATTGTATTTGTCATTTTGTTGTAAGGGCTATGGTAAGTGCTGAAGCGGCATTTTCCGTTCGTGAAAACTTTGAACGATATATTGTAGAAGGACTTCGAAAGAAAGGAAAGAACGTTAGATTTGTATTCCCACCGACAGCAATCAATTGTAATGATATGTTTCGGGAGTTTTTACTTGATCATTCTGCTATCGGTGATGTAGTTGCAAATGAAGTAATAAGGCAGGTAGATGAAGTTCTGAATAATGAACAGATTATGTCTCAATCAGGGGCTGTAACATTCGAATCAAAATATACTACGAACTATTCTTCTGATTATATGTTTATTTTCCGTATAAATGCCAAGAAAAGAGTTATTATATTTGAAGAGTTTGTGTCGGTAACTAGTGATGAAGAACATAAGAGAATGCGAGAATTAGGTTTTGACAAATTTGCAGTTGAAGAGTTGAACAATTATTAGAGGAATTCCATAAGGAAAGAATGTCTCTTTTATATTATTATGTTAGTGTCCGAAGTGGCAATAAGAATAATAATGTAAAGGAGGCTTTTTTTATGAAAGCAGATACAAGGTTTATTTCATATGTACCAGGTGAATATTATCTTACACAGGGACATAAGGGCGATGAAAGGAAGCATAAAAATAAAAGAGGTCAGTATATTACACCGACTGGTTTTGGATGGGGGACTGTTAGCAAGCCATCAAAAATTATTTTAGGAGTAAATGTTGATGGCAAAAACGTAACGGTTTTCGTTGATCGATATTTCAAAGATAACTGGGGAAGGTTGACTGCTGGACGTGTAGAAGCAATTAAGCAAACACTTCCTGATGAACTTGAACTTATTGAGAATCAGACATATTCAGGTGATATTTATTATACTGTTGCAGATGAATCGATGGATATTTGGTTAGCGTCAGCAATAAAACATTAGAAGAGCTTGGGAGTAAAGTATTTTTGAGTAAAACGACTATCAGCGGATATGAGGCAGGAAGAAGAAAACCTGATTTTGATAAACTGGTTGTTATAGCAAAGCACTTTGGGAAGACGTAAGTAAGTAATCATCTGTACCTGTTATCTCTATTTTTTCTCTGATATACTTTTCCCAAAACCAGAGAGGATTGTATCATTATGAAAAAGGATGAGAAACTTGTACTATGGACGGAACGCCTTAAGACATTCCAAGCCAGCGGACAAACTTGTAAGGAATGGTGCCAGGAACATCAAATTCCTGTTTCTACGATGACTTGCTGGAACCGCAAGTTGCGTGCTATGGAGAATAGCTCTCAACCGGAACTGATTTTTGCAAAAATGCCAACGGAGCAGGAATTGTCAGCCCGTGACACAATGAACGGCAGTTCTGCGCTACGCATCTTCATTACCAACAGCATTCGGGTAGAAATTATGCCGGATTGCCCGCAGGAGCTTCTGCACATTCTTATAAGAAGCCTGAAAGAGAATGCTTGAACTGGCAGGGAGTACCACCGTATATCTTGCATGCGGAGTCACAGATCTTCGAAAAAGTTATAATGGCCTAGCAGCTATTATCAAACTGAAATTTCAACTTGACCCATATTCGCGTTGCATGTTTGCGTTCTGCAATCGCAGGCGAACTTCTATCAAAATTCTTCAATGGGACGGATCCGGATTCTGGATTTTAATGAAAAGACTGGATAAAGACTGCTTCTGCTGGCCGGATACACCGGATGAACTCCAGAAGGTGACACTCAAAGAAATGCACTGGCTGTGTGATGGATTATCCCTGAATCCCCAGGGTGCATTTGAGGAGAGGCATCCGAAAATTATCCTGTAAATATCGGTTTTGTCAATTCGCAAAAAGACGAAAAATGCAGGAAATATCCGCATATTTCCTATGTCCTCAGGACATGATCTTCCTCGAAAAAATAAGCCTTGTATGGTATACTCTTTATAGATAAAAGAGTATGGAGACGACCAGATGGAACCGATTTTTACCGATGAACAACTAAATACCATGAGCCGTGAAAATCTGATTGAACTGATGAAGATCATGCGGGATCAGCAGCGTAAAACCGAAACAAAAATGCAGCTGATGGAAGAGAAACAGAAGGAGCTGGAGTTTTTAAATGCCCTGCTGTCTGACCGCCTGACGCTTGCTCAGAGACGTCGTTTTGGGGCCTCCAGTGAAAAAAAGTACGCAGATGGATATGAACAGTTAAACCTGTTCAACGAAGCGGAAGCAGCTGCGGAAATGGAAGATACCAAAACGGAAGAAACCGAAATCCCTTCCCATAAGCGTAAAAAGCGGGCAGGAAAGAAGGAAGAAGATCTCTCCAGTTTCGAGGTAACGGAGCGGATTGAATATAAGCTTACAGGAGAAGACAGATATTGTCCGGACTGTGGAAAAAAATACAAAGTAGTTACAAAAGAAACTGTAAAACGGTTGAAGTTTGTCCCGGCACGCTTTGAAGTGGTGGAGGAAATTTCCTATGTGTACAGCTGCCCGGAATGCGGGGCCATGAAACGGATGGAAAAGGTTCCGGCATTGATTAAGGGAAGCATCGCAACACCCTCCCTGGTCGCAGGCATTATGAATGCCAAGTATGTCAATGGTCTGCCATTGGCAAGACAGGAGCGGGAATTTCCAAGATATAACCTGAAACTGTCCACAAAGACCATGGCTAACTGGATTATCAATTGCGCAGACCGATATCTAAAACTACTCTATGCCCGGATGAAAGAAGAATTCCTGAAAAGCCGCTACATCCACTGTGACGAGACCCGACTTCAGGTTATTGATGAACCGGAGCAGTGTGGTTCCACACAAAACTGGATGTGGGTTTATCTGACGGATCGGTATAGCGAAGCACCGCAGATGGTTCTCTTTGATTATGAGAAGACAAGGGCCGGCTATCATCCGAAGACATTTTTAGGTGAGCAGTTTGAGGGCTATCTCACCTGTGATGGCTACCAGGCATATCACGGATTGAAGGATTCTATTACTGTATCTGGATGTTTTACCCATGCCAGACGGCGGTTTGACGCAGCCCTTACCGCATTGAAAAAGGATTTTACAAAAGAACAGCTGCAGGGCACGGTTGCATACCAGGCCATGGCGCGAATTGGAATTCTTTATAAGATAGAGGAACTGATCCAGGATAAACCAGCAGAGGAACGGTATCAGGAACGTCAGAAACAGGCACTTCCTGTGGTGGACGCATTTTTTGAATGGCTGCATTCGATGGAAGGTTCTGTGGACAGATCTTCCCTTATTGGTGATGCCATTTTATATGCGTTGAATCAGGAAACCTATCTGCGCCGTTATCTGGAGGATGGGCATCTGAGTATTGATAATAACAGCGCGGAACGTGCGATTAAAAATTTTGCAGTGGGGCGTCGAAACTGGCTGTTTTCCAAGAGCATCCGGGGAGCAGATGCCAGTGCCATTGTATACAGCATCACAGAGACAGCGCTTTTAAATGGACTGAAGCCATACCTGTACCTCACATACATTCTGGATCAGCTGCGCCGAATTGGACCATTTCCAAAGGCGGAAGAATTAGATCGGCTGCTGCCCTGGTCAAAGGAGCTGCCGGAAGAACTTCGAACAAATAGATAAAATATAAGCCGCCCAGGAAGGGCGGCTTATTTTGAAAAATTAGGGTACGGATGATTACCTACTTACCGAGTAACGTAGCAATATTTTGCGCTTACGTTAAAAAAGCGCCAGTTAAAAAACACCATATACTTTAGCAAATTAATTCGCGAAAGTATTGGCGCTGCCATTGAGAAAAAGAAGTAAATATTAAGGAAAGAAGAATTACCGATTGAGAAACAAGGATAAATTGGTTATAATGAAAATAAAGGACATTAGGCCGTATTAAAAATTTGCCAAGGTGAGAAGACAATTGGTATAAAGGGGAATATCTTATGGAATCAGACATGTTCAGTAAAGATAAGTAAGTATTGAACCATGCTTTTATTGGAATAAAGAGGTGTTTAAATTAACTGAGAAGAATCTTCAGAATAATGATTTATTGGGTGTTAATGATAGCCCAGCTATGAAAATAGACACTATCGAATTCTAACTTATGTTTCTATGAAAGTATATAATTCGACATGTGTCCAAAACAGGTGTAAATTCTCCGTGCCCATGCGGCAGTGGTAAAAAATTCAAAAAATGTTGTAAAGGTAAAGAGAGATATGCAAAAAATAATAATAAAATATTTGGGTCCAGTACGAGAACTGGAAATGGAAATAAAGGATTTTAATTTATTTATAGGTGAGCAGGCTACAGGAAAAAGCACTGTGGCAAAAGCGATCTACTTTTTTAGAATTATAAAATCTACTTTAACAGATTATTTATGTCAGCTGTATGATACTGCATTGTACAATGGAAATGATGTTAGCGATGGATTTAATAAAGTGTTGAAGAAGGAATTAAAATCGGTTTTTATTTCTCTGTTTGGATATAGCTGGGATTTAGATAAGCGGTTATATTTAAGATATGAATATACAACCGGAATATGGATTGATGTAAAATTAAATGATAAAGGAAAAAAACAGTATATAAGTGTTCGCTATTCACCAAAACTGGCACAGACTCTCAAAACTTTAGAAGAAGAGGCATTGGATCTTTTTGAACAAAAAATGGAAACTGCAACGATCAGTCTGGCGTATGCGAGCAGGGAACGTCTTCGCAATTATGACAACTTCAAGAATAGGGTAAATGAGATATTTGATGATTATAAAGAAACCTATTATATCCCGGCAGGACGCAGCATGTTGACTTTGCTGGTTAACAATAGATCTTTATTAGAAAATGATAATCTGGATTTAATAACGAGACAGTTTATGCAGGTTATTGATAATATCCATAGAGTTTTCGAGGATGGAATTAAAAATGTTCATAAACGTTATCCGGATGGGGAACGGAAATTTGATGTAACAAAAACTGCGGAAATGTTAATTTCAGATCTAAAAGGTGACTATCGTTATAATGCAGGAAAAGAATACATTGTTATTGAAGAAGATGCTCATAGTGAAAAAATACCGATTAATTTTGCATCATCAGGTCAACAGGAAGTGTTATGGCTGCTTAACCAGCTGTATATTTTGATGCTGAAAAAAGAGAAAGCATTTGTGATCATAGAAGAACCGGAAGCGCATTTGTATCCTGGCTTGCAAAGTAAGGTGGTAGAATTTATTTCATATTTTGCAAATGTTAACGATAGTGCTATTTTTATTACGACACATAGTCCATATATTTTAACATCGGTGAATACTTTATACTGTGCTGGAAAGGTGATTAAGAAAAATCCTAAATATTCAAAAAAAGTACATGATATAATTGGCAGCAGTTGTGAGATTATTCCACAAAATGTTACAGCATTGAAAATTAATAAAGACAAAAGCTATTTAAATTTGATTAATGAGGAAATTCAGGAATTAAATACGGAAATGATCGATGAGATCTCGGATAGTGTAAATGAGAAATATATGGAATTATACTATTTGTTAATATCAGAAAGTGATATGCCATAAGGAGAGTCAGATGCCAAAAAGAAAAAAGGGAAAAAATAAATCTGAAGAAGATAAGAAAAAAGAAACGAATACTTTAGCAGTAGGAAAATATACAGAAAAATTTGAAAAACATGCATTTATTGTTTCGCCTGGAAGACAAAAAATTCCGAAGGGTATAGAAACAAAGGAAAGGGCACTTTGGCAATATCTTATCCAGAATGGAAATAATAAAAGAAAGATATTGGAGCTCATTCATTATGTTAAAGTGACAAAATCAGATAGGTACAGTAATAATAATGGACAAATAATTTGTTCGCCGAAAGCACCTGTGCAATTACCTTTTCTGAATTAAAAATAAAAGTTATTAAAAAGAGGAGAAACACAAATGAATAACCTTACATCACTATTTTTATCACAGTCATATCAGGATACCTGGGAGGATTATAACAGATCTCTCTCATCTGAAAATTTTCCGAAATGGGATTATATAATTTTAACTGCCTCGAATGAAAATCAGGCCGTGGGATATCGCAGTCAGATTGAGTCCAGAAGAGATGTTTTGCCTCCGGAAACGCATTTTGCTGTAATCCCGGATGAGGGAAATGTTCGTGTTGGATCAGGCGGGGCGACCCTTTCCGTTTTGCGTTATATTTATAAGAGAGAGGAAGAACTAAAGGGAGTTGGATCATTTAAAGGCCTTCGTATTCTTGTGATCCATTCCGGTGGTGATAGTAAAAGGGTGCCATCGTATTCTGCTTTAGGTAAACTTTTCAGCCCGGTTCCCCACAAACTTCCAAATGGCAAATCATCTACATTGTTTGATGAGTTTCTGATTGCCATGTCTTCTGTACCATCCAGGATCCGTGAGGGAATGTTGCTTCTTTCGGGGGATGTTTTACTGTTATTCAATCCACTTCAGATCGATTTTCCGGGAAGAGGAGCGGCTGCGATTTCTTTTAAAGAGAATGTTGAGACAGGAAAGAATCATGGAGTTTTCCTGAATAGTGAGGATGGAAATGTCAAGAAGTTTCTCCATAAACAGACAGTGGAAACACTTCGACAAATGGGTGCGGTTAACGAGAATGACTGCGTAGATATTGATACAGGTGCGGTGATCTTTTCAACGGATATGCTGTCTTCCTTGTATTCTTTGATTTCTACAACAGAAGATTATCACAAATATGTAAATGATACCGTGCGTTTGTCCTTGTATGGGGACTTTCTTTATCCGCTTGCGGAGGATTCCACCCTTGAAAAGTTTTATGATGAAAAACCGGAAGGGGAATTTTGCGCGGAACTTCATGCGGCCAGAGCGGAAGTTTGGAAAGTGCTCAGACCATATAGGATGAAACTTTTGCGCCTTGCCCCTGCTAAATTTATTCATTTTGGTACAACAAGGGAGATCCTGGCTTTGATGAGTGGCGGAGTGGATGCCTACAAAGCGCTTGGCTGGAGCAAAAAAGTGAACAGCAGTATCAGTGGAAATACCGCTGGTTATAATAGTGTTTTGTCCGAAAGAGCTGAGATCGGGGCTGATTGTTATCTGGAGGTTTCTTTTGTACATAGCAAAGCATCTGTAGGTAAAAATGTGGTTCTTTCTTATATTGATATTCATGATGAGCAGATTCCGGATGATGTGGTTCTTCATGGCCTGAAGCAGAAGGATGGAAAGTTTGTCTGCCGTATTTACGGAGTGGAAGATAATCCGAAAGAGAACAGATTATTCGGGATGAATCTGGAAGAAGCATTGGAACAAGTAGGTATCCAGCCGAGCGAGGTATGGGATCAGGAGGAACATCTTCTGTGGTTTGCAAAGATTTACCCGGAATGTGGGAATATCAGAGATGCTGTAGATGCTGCACTTAATTTATATGATCTTTTGCATGGAAAAGGTGATCTGGAAGCCTGGAAAAAGATGCAGAAGAAATCGCTTTGTTCCGGATTTAATGATGCAGACTCGTCTGCAATTATTGCGTGGAATAAGAGAATGCAGGAACTGGTAAGAATGGATGAGATCGCCAAAGATATTCGTTACGGAAAGCCTGTAAAAGAAACAGCAGCGTTAGAGCCTTTAACACAATTACAGGAGAACTGGTTGGAAAGAAGATTAAAGAGAGCGGATTTCTCAGAAACAGTCCGGTTAAATTATTATATTGGTACTGCATTGGGAAGCAGACATGGTGACAGATATGTTGCGGAGAGTTTTAAAACGATTTCCGGACAGATTCTGGAAGCAACACTTCAGAACTTACAGTATAATGACAGCTGTAAGATCGTAACAGAGAAACATACGGTTAATCCACGACAAACGCATGAATGGTTAGCAACTGCAAATTCTATTTTTTTCTACTT
>OGQG01002583.1_pt1 | contig 10317 bp, 7 predicted proteins | sample 1553201 | NCBI WGS metagenome assembly OGQG01 (sample SAMEA2579925, study PRJEB22360) | human gut metagenome | biome: human gut; feature: human-associated habitat; material: faeces | place: Denmark | collected 2008/2010
ATCATATCCAGTATCGGAGTTCGTATAATATATTGGTAGGCCTCAAAAATTTTCTCCGCAGGGACTTCTTTCGGAGAGGAGAGCCATAACTTTAGAATTTCAATTAATAAGAGGGCATTATAATGTGCCAGTGACTGCGGTGTGATAAGTTCGCAGGGCATTTTCCTCATAGGATGTCTGGACAGAATCCGGAAAAAGGTCTGTTCACAGTAGTGTGAAAAAAATTCTCCGAAGCAATTCTGGCCTGTGGTTTCAAAAAGTCGATGATAGTATTCCTTATTTTTTTCAAAACAGATAAACATCAGCTTGATGGCTTCCTGTTCCATATCGTTTTCAATCATGACTTCGACTTTGCTACCGATGTCCTGGTCGAACAGAAACTCAATCACTTCGTATTTATCCTGAAAATAGTTATAGAAAGTAGGGCGGATCACATGTGCACCATCCGTGATCATTTTGATGGAAATCTTCTGAAAAGGCATGGTAAGCACAAGAGAACGAAAACTGTCTGCCAATAATTCTTTTGTCTTCATCACAGGACTCCTTTTCCTATAAAAGAACCGGGATAGAAATATTATAACCAAAAAACTTTCTTTTCTCAACTTCAAACGACACTTTTGCCAAAATGTCGCGGAATATTTACAGTTATCGAAAAAATGTAAGAGCAGGAAAAACGCTGTGCAAGGGTTGTATCTTACCATATGCCGGAAAATTGTTTAAAGTAAAAAATGAAAAGAGATAAAAACATTATAACGGGAGAAAGGGGTTGCATGGATGGCATGGTATGAAATTTTCATTGTATCGGTGGGACTATCCCTGGATGTCTTTACCTATGCATTATACAAAGGCGCTATGCTTTCCAGACTGGACAAAAAGCAGATCCTGAAAATGATCCTGCTGTTCACAGGATGGCAGAGCGGTGCAATGCTTTTAGGAAGCCTGATTTCGGAACTTCCGTACATTGCAATGAACTATCAGCGGACAGAAAGACTGTTCAGGGCGGCATCGGCAGGTATTTTTTTTCTGATCGGGGTATGGCTGGATCGCCCGGGCACTACATATGCGGGACCCGCTGGAACGAAGGGAAGATGCCTTCGCCTGGAGACAGCTATGCATTTGGGCCATGCTTACCAGTGTGGACAGTTTTCTGACGGGAATTGGCATGGGCTTTTTAGACACCAGAGTAACGGTGCAGATCATTCAGCTGGCAATTATGGCTGCGCTGGCGGTCATCGCCGGCATCTATGCGGGATATCGGATCGGGTGTCATGGAAGAAACCGTGTACTGATCAGTGGAGCGCTGATCTTCCTGCTTGCCGGCGTGGATGTATTGTTTCGATATTACATCTGAAATACCGTGATTCATAGAATAAATAGACAAAAGTGAGGTAAATCGTATGGCAGACGCAAAACACAAAGTTGAGAGAGCTGCATTTGGCGCGGCAATCGACGGAATTCTGAAGTATGTGAATAAGGACGAAACAGACAGAGAAAAGGCATTCTTAAAGCTGGTAGATCTGTCGGAAAAATTTATGGGAGATACCTTCCGCAAGGAAAGCTATGATGCGGCAAGACGTATGATCCAGGATCCGGACAGCAAATGGATGCAGTATGTGAACCGGATCTTAAACGAAGTGGATCCCCATGTCATCAAAATGTCCGCACTGGACTATGGTTTTGAGGCGGCGTTCTGCGGTAAAAAAGAGATTAACGAGATGCGTGTGAAACATCAGTGCAATATCCCCTGGCTGATCCTGATGGATCCCACCAGTGCCTGCAACCTGCATTGTACCGGCTGCTGGGCGGCAGAGTACGGCAATCGTCTGAACTTAAGCTTTGAAGATATGGATCGCATCGTTACCCAGGGTAAGGAACTTGGTATCTATCTGTATTTCTTCACCGGTGGCGAACCTCTGGTCAGAAAGGATGACATCATCCGTCTGTGCGAGAAACACGATGACTGTGGCTTCCATGCATTTACCAACGGCACGCTGATCGATGAAAAATTCTGCCAGGAGATGAAGCGGGTAGGCAACTTCTCCGTAGCTATCAGTCTGGAAGGCTTCGACGAAGTGAACGACTTACGCCGCGGCAAGGGCGTGTTTGATAAAGTAATGCATGCCATGGATCTGATGAAGCAGTACGGTCTGATCTTCGGAACTTCCATCTGCTATACCAGCAAGAACTATAAAGTAGTCACCAGTGATGAATTCCTGGATATGATCATTGAAAAAGGTGCCAGATTCAGCTGGTATTTCCATTATATGCCCGTAGGCAATGATGCATCTACCGAATTGCTCTTAGATCCGGACCAGAGAGAATATATGTATCACCGTATTCGTGAAATCCGTGCCATGAAGGGCGGAAAACCTATCTTTGCCTTCGATTTCCAGAACGATGGAGAATATGTGGGCGGATGTATCGCAGGCGGCAGAAACTACTGCCATATCAATCCAAACGGCGATGTGGAGCCCTGTGTATTCATCCATTATTCCGGTGCCAATATCAAGGAAGTAGATCTGCTGACTGCGTTGAAGCAACCACTGTTTATGGCATACCGTGCGAACCAGCCTTTCAACTGCAATCACTTAAAGCCCTGCCCGATGCTGGAAAATCCGGAAATCTTACAGCGTATGGTGCATGAGACCGGAGCACATTCCACTGATTTACAGTCACCGGAGTCTGTGGAGCATCTGTGCGGAAAGTGCGCAGAATACGCGAAAAACTGGGATGAACGGGCCCAGGAACTGTGGAATAAATAATAGTTCTTTTACAAAAGTTTATACTTAGTTAATTGCTTTTTGCCTTTCGGCATACCATAATGTAGGTAACATTCAGAGGAGACTTCGCGAAGGAGACTCTGAAAGATTTGGATAATGTGTCCCCTGTATGGTGGCGGACGAAAGGTGGTACTTCATGAAAGAGAAGTTACAGCGTTTCATGTGGGGGCGTTATGGCAACGACCGCTTCAATCAGTTTTTGATGATTGTGGCTCTGGTCTGCCTGACGCTCTCTTTTTTTGGTCTGAGAATATTTTATGTGCTGGCTCTGGCCCTGTTAGTCTATGCGTATTACCGGATGTTTTCTAAAGATCTGAGTAAGAGGAGTGACGAGAACCAGTGGTATCTGAAGAAAGAAATGAAGGTTCGCGGATGGTGGCAGCGAAAGAAAAAGGCTATTGCCGGTCGTAAGGAGTACAAGATCTATAAATGCCCGAAATGCGGACAGAAGATTCGGGTACCCAGACATAAGGGGAAGATCGCAATCCGGTGCAGAAAATGCGGTGAAGAATTTATCCGCAAGACCTGACGGGAAAATCCTGTGGCAGGATCACGGGAAATGAAAATTGGAATACAGAAATATAGGAAAGGGTGGTGAGCCAGATGTTCGGATATATTGTGATCAATCAGTCGGAAATGAAATTTAAGGAGTATGATGTTTATCGATCCTATTATTGCGGATTGTGTCAGAGCCTGAAGGAACGTTACGGTGTCCTGGGGCAGCTTTCTCTGAATTACGATATGACTTTTATCCTGATGCTGCTCACCGGCTTATATGAACCGGAGGAGCAGGAGGCCCAGTGCAGATGTGTGGCCCATCCTTTGGAAAAACATCCCACAAGAAGAAATCTGTTTACGGATTATGTGGCAGATATGACGGTACTTTTTTCCTGCTATAAAGCGGAGGACGACTGGGAGGACGAGCATAGTCTGAAGGGACTGGTGTACAGTTATCTGTTGGGAAGAAAATTCCGTAAAAAACCGTTATTATATCAGGAAAAAGTAAGAACTATCTCACTGGCCATGCAGGATTTTGCGGATGCGGAAAAGCAGGGCAATGCGGACATTGATACCATGGCGGGATTGTTTGGCAGAGTCATGGCACAGATTGTATCCTGTCGTGAGGATGAGTGGAAGGACAATCTGGAGAGACTTGGATTTTTCCTGGGAAAATTCATTTATCTGTTGGATGCCTATGAGGATATCGAGCAGGACCTCAAAAAAGGAACCTATAATCCGTTAAAGAAACGGTATGAGGAACCGGGCTTTGAGGAGGAATGCCGGCAGATCCTGACCATGATGATGTCGGAGTGCTGTAAGGAGTTCGAACAGCTTCCTATTTTACAGAATGTGGATATTCTGCGGAATATTCTGTATTCCGGTGTATGGTGCCGTTATGAGATCGTGCGGAAGAAACGGATGAAAGACAGTGCAAAAGAGGTAACGGGAAATGACTTATGATCCATACAGTGTTCTGGGAGTGAGCAGAGATGCCTCCGAGGAGGAAATAAAAAAAGCATATAAGGCACTGAGCCGGAAATACCATCCCGATGCCAATATCAACAATCCCAATAAGGATCAGGCGGAAGAAAAGTTCAAGGAGATCCAGGCAGCCTACCAGCAGATCATGAAGGAGCGGACCGAAGGCTACAGTTACGGTGGCGGATATGGCAGGCAGAGCTATGGTGGTAGCGGAAGCGGCTACGGTGGAAGCCAGGGATATGGCGGCTACGGTCAGGGATTTGGAGACTTCTGGCAGCAGGCAGGCTGGCAACAGCAGACTTCTGGCTATGAAGAAGAGCCCAGACTGCGGGCAGCCGGTAATTATCTCAGAAACGGCTATTACAGAGAGGCCAGAAATACGTTGGACGGCATGGGAGAGCATGAGAAGACGGCCAGATGGTATTACTACAGTGCCATGGCACACATGGGCCTTGGAAATAATGTAGCGGCGCTGGAACATGCAAACAAGGCGGTGGTGCTGGATCCCCAGAATATGGAATACCAGATGCTCCTGCAGAGACTACAGAGCGGGGGACAGTGGTATGAGAGCAGACAGGCAGCCTATGGCTATCCCCATGTGGGTGGCAACGACCTGTGCCTGAAAATTTGTCTGGCCAATCTGTTCTGCAACCTTTGCTGTGGCGGTGGCGGTTTATGCTTCGGCGGTTATGGTGGAAGAGGAATGTTTTAAAAAAGATACTTGCTTTTTCCATGTATCCTCACTATAATATTAGATACAAGATGTAGATACGAAATTGCTTGAAAAACACAAAATCTAGTGAGACACTATGATTTGCAGAAAAAGTCGTGTCGGGAACTTGCTTCCGATGCGGCTTTTCTTTCGACTTATGCAGGAATTCGTATCTTATGGGAATGATATAAAGTGAGGGAAACAGCAATGAAGATTCAGAAGAGAGACGGCAGAGTAGTGCCTTATGAAGAGGAGAAGATCCGGGAAGCGATCCATAAGGCCAATAACGAAGTGGAGGAACGGTATCGTGCCAGCGAAGGACTGATTGAAGAGATTCTGGAGGATGTGCAGCAGGAGGGCAAGCAGACCCAGACCGTAGAGCATATCCAGGATATGATCGAAGAGCATCTGGTAGAGCATAATAAGTATACCCTGGCCAAGAAATATATTGTATACCGTTACCAGAGAAGTCTGCTCAGAAAGTCCAATACTACGGATGAATCTATCTTAAAACTGATCCGGAACGAGAATAAGGAGCTGGCAGAGGAAAATTCCAACAAGAATACCCGCCTGGCTTCCACACAGAGAGACTATATCGCGGGCGAAGTGTCCCGTGACGTTACCAGACGTCTGCTTTTGCCGGAGCATATTGCCATGGCGCACGACAACGGTGTGCTGCATTTCCATGATGCGGATTATTTCATCCAGCCGATCTTCAACTGTTGTCTGATCAATATCAAGGACATGCTGGACAACGGCACTTCCATCAACGGCAAGATGATCGAGTCTCCCAAGAGCTTTCAGGTGGCATGTACCGTGACCACCCAGATCATTGCGGCAGTGGCCAGCAACCAGTACGGCGGCCAGAGCGTCAATATCAAGCATCTGGGGAAATATCTGCGTAAGAGTAAGGAAAAATTTGCAAAACAGCTGGAGGAAGAATTCGGGGATACCCTGGATCAGGCAGCCAAGGACAAGATCGTGCAGATGCGCCTGCATGACGAACTGAAATCCGGTGTGCAGACCATCCAGTATCAGATCAATACTCTGATGACCACCAACGGACAGTCTCCTTTTGTCACACTTTTCCTGCATATCGATGAGAATGACGAATATGTGGAAGAGACCGTGCAGATCATCATGGAGATCCTGCGTCAGCGGATCGAGGGGACCAAGAATGAGAAGGGCGTCTATGTGACTCCTGCTTTCCCGAAGCTGGTCTATGTATTGGATGAAAACAACTGCTTAAAGGGCGGAAAATATGACTATGTGACCAAACTGGCCGCACAGTGCTCTGCCAAGAGAATGTATCCCGACTATATCTCCGCGAAGAAGATGCGCGAGAATTACGAGGGAAATGTATTTTCCTGCATGGGCTGTCGTTCTTTTCTGTCTCCCTGGAAGGATGAAAACGGAGAGTACAAGTGGGAAGGACGCTTCAATCAGGGCGTTGTCAGCATCAATCTTCCGCAGATCGGTATTCTGGCAAAAGGAAATGAAGAGAAATTCTGGAAACTGCTGGACGAGCGTCTGGAACTGTGTTATGAAGCATTGATGTGCCGTCACAAGGCACTGGAAGGTGTGGTATCCGATGTGAGCCCCATCCACTGGCAATACGGAGCCATCGCCCGTCTGAAGAAGGGCGAGACCATCGACAAATACTTGCACAATGGTTATTCCACCATGTCTCTGGGATATATCGGACTGTATGAGACTACGTATCTGATGAAAGGATGCAGCCAGACCGTGGAACCCGGCAAGGAATTCGCCCTGCGTGTCATGGATTATATGAAGGAACGCTGCGCAAAATGGAAAGAGGAGACCGGTATTGCATTCAGCCTCTACGGAACTCCTGCTGAGACACTGTGTTATCGTTTCGCAAGGATCGACCGGGAAAAATACGGTGATATTTCCAATGTCACCGATAAGGGATATTACACAAATTCCTATCATGTGGATGTCCGGGAGAAGATCGACGCTTTCACCAAGTTCAAGATCGAGAGTGAGTTCCAGAATAAGTCGTTGGGCGGAGCTATCTCTTACGTGGAAGTACCGAACCTGACCAATAATGTGGAAGCCATCGAGGAAGTCATCCGTTTTATTTACGATAATATCCAGTACGGTGAGTTCAACACCAAATCCGATTATTGCCACGTCTGTGGCTATGATGGTGAGATCATGATCAATGATAATATGGAATGGGAGTGCCCTCAGTGTCACAACAAGGATCATGCGAAAATGAATGTCACCAGAAGAACCTGCGGTTATCTGGGAGAGAACTTCTGGAATGCCGGCAAGACCAAGGAGATCAAGGCAAGAGTTCTTCATCTGTAATATGCAGATAGTAAAAGGGAAGGAAATGTCCTATGAATTATGCGACGATCAAGAAAACGGACGTGGCAAACGGTCCCGGCGTGAGAGTATCGCTGTTTGTCAGCGGTTGTACCCATCATTGCAAGGGATGCTTTAACAGTGTGGCCTGGGATTTTCAGTACGGACAGGCTTACACGCTGGAAACAGAACAGGAGATTTTACAGGCACTGGCCCCGGACTATATCCGGGGCTTAAGCTTGCTGGGCGGCGAACCTATGGAACCGCAGAACCGTGCAACGGTGCTTTCTCTGGTAAAGAAAGTAAGGGAAATTTATCCCCGGAAGACGATCTGGTGCTATACCGGCTATGATTTTGATAAGGATCTTCTGGCCTGGATGGAAGCGGGAGATCCGGTGATCACGAAACTTTTACCGCTTCTGGATGTTATCGTGGACGGAGAATACAAGGAAGAGTGCCGTAATTTACGTCTACCTTTTCGCGGATCAGAGAATCAGAGGATTTTGGACGTACCATTGTCTTTAAAGGAAAAATGTGGTATAATTTTACATACATAAGAGGATTCGGGTCGAAAAAGGGATATCGGTTCGAAAATAAAAACAAAAGTGTGAGGGAGTAATACAAGTATGGAGAGCTTTCTGGATATGACATTAGATAGAAATCTCTACATCGGTGTTCCGGTGGGAGCCTTTTTGTGCTCCCTTTTTCTGTTATTCTGCTTTTTCAATACCATGAAGAGCCGGACAGTCCGTAGTCTGAGGGCAGTGCTGACTTCCTGCCTGGTGTGGACCGGTGGGGCGATTCTCATGCGGCTACAGGTATTTCCGGGAATTCGTTTCTGGCATAATTTTGCACTGTTTGGTCTGCTGGTGATTCCAGTGTTTATGTATGCATTTCTATTTGCTTTTCTGGAAATTACGGAGCATGATGCGCTGATCTATATCTATGGAGTCCTGACGACAGCTCTGGTTCTGGGCAATGCCTGGAGTGGTGCGATCCTGCCGGCACCGGAAGTGATGACCCGTGCCGATGGAACTTATGTCTATATGTATCATGCAACATCCGGAATCTGGGTGTTGACGGTATGGGAGGTCTCGGTATTGGTCTATGCCACTTATCTGGCTCATTGCAAGATCGGTGGAGACCTACAGCTGCGTAAAAAACTACAGCCGCTGTTGCTGGGAACCCTGTTTGTTTTGATGGGAAATCTGCTCTGCCTGATTCCGGGAAGCGTCTTTCCGTATGATATGCTGGGCGGCGTTGGTATGGCGGTGTGCATGGTCTATATCATGTACAAGCAGTATCTGTTTGATTTTTCCTATCGTGTAACGGTAGGTGCAGTATATTTTCTGGCAGTTGTGGTGGCATCCCTGCCGTTGGTCATCCTGTCTCATAATCTGGAAAATGTGCTGGGAAGTCTGGAGCGGGCGGTAACGCAGAAACTGCTGATCTATATCATTCTGCAATGTGCCTGGACGGTGCTGGTGGTAGCTTTTGCCAGAAAGCGTCTGGAGGATATCCTGAACCAGAAGCTGAAGCATATGCTGGAGGGACTGCGGAAATTCCAGGACAGAGCGGCATCCATTTTAAACCGTAAGGAATTGTTTGCCAATATGCATGACATTCTGGATGATGCAATTCCGGGCTGGGAATCCAGAATCTTTGAGAAGAATATAAATGATGACGGTTACCATGAGGTGGTACAGAGCGGACATATCCCGCTGGGCGAAGATGAGGTGGAGAGAGTCTGTGGCATCGTAGAGCAGGAAGAGACAAAAGAGACACCGGAGATCGCCCTGTTAAAATATGATAATATGGTCTGTGGATTTGTATATATGGAGCGTCTGCGGGAGAGTAAGCTCAATTACCGCGAGGCGGACTGCATCCGGCAGATGGCAAATATTGCTTCCGGCAGTCTGAAAAACATTGATGCTTATGAAAAGGTATATCAGGTATCCATTCATGACGAACTGACCGGCCTGTATAACCGCAGCTATTGTGGAGTGTATCTGCGCCGCGATGGTGCCTTGGGAGAAGAACGGGGCTTTTTATACATGGACATGGATAATTTTAAGTTATACAATGACCTGTACGGAGAACAGACCGGCGACCGGATTCTGCAATGGTGCGCGAAGAGATTTTTGGATCATGTGGAGAACGGAGAGGTATTCCGGGTAGGATCCAATGAGTTTCTGGTCTCGGTGCCGGAGACCGGAAAGGACGCACTGGTGGAGCTGGCGGAGAAGCTGACCCGGGCAGTACAGGAGAATGCTACAAATAAACCACAGGTCATGCAGCCCATTACATTCAGCGTTGGTGTGGCATGGTATCCCGGTCTGGCAGCGGATGCGCTGGAATTGTTCCAGCAGTCCAAGCGGGCGGCCTTTTATGCGAAGCGTAATGGTAAGGACCGGATCCAGGTATATGAAGGCGGTATCAATGAGGAGAGCCAGGATAAGGAGACCGGTTACGAGCAGGTGGCGCCTACGGTGTATGCACTGGTGGCGGCTATTGATGCGAAGGATTCCTTTACTTTCCAGCACTCCACCAATGTATCCCAGTATGCGGTATTGCTGGCCCAGAAGCTGGGCTTGTCCAGAAACGATATCCAGACCGTAAAGGTGGCAGGCCTTTTGCATGATATCGGTAAGATCGGTATCCCGGAGAGCATCCTGAAAAAGGCTGGAAAGCTTACGAATGAAGAATATGAGATCATGAAGAGCCATGTGGAGAAATCCATCGAAATGATCCACTATCTGCCGAATATGAACTATGTGATCCCCGCAGTCGTTTCCCATCACGAGAGATATGACGGCAAGGGTTATCCCAGAGGAATCAAGGGAGAAGAGATTCCGTTTCTTGGCAGGATCCTGGCGGTGTGCGACAGCTTTGATGCCATGATCTCCAAGAGAGCATATAAGGAGCCCCTGAGTGTGGAATACGCTATGGGGGAACTGGAGAAAAATAAAGGAACCCAGTTTGATCCGGAGGTGGCAGATGCTTTTATTGAAC
>OGQG01002591.1_pt1 | contig 10278 bp, 8 predicted proteins | sample 1553201 | NCBI WGS metagenome assembly OGQG01 (sample SAMEA2579925, study PRJEB22360) | human gut metagenome | biome: human gut; feature: human-associated habitat; material: faeces | place: Denmark | collected 2008/2010
GATCATTGATGATACACCGGGTATTTCCATTTCTGAGCTGCGTTCCAAGTGCAGGAAAATGAAGCTGGAATATGGCTTAAGTATTGTTATCATTGACTACTTACAGTTGATGAGCGGAAGCCGCAAAGGGGGAAATGACAACCGTCAGCAGGAAATTTCCGATATTTCCCGTTCTTTAAAGGCACTGGCAAGAGAACTTCATGCCCCGGTCATTGCCCTGTCCCAGCTGTCCCGTGCCTGTGAGACACGTACAGACCACAGACCTATGCTTTCCGACCTTCGAGAGTCCGGAGCCATCGAGCAGGATGCGGACGTTGTTATGTTCTTATATCGTGATGATTATTATAATAAAGATACGGAACATCCAAATGAGGCCGAAGTTATTATCGCCAAACAGCGAAACGGCCCTATCGGTACTGTAAACCTGATCTGGAAACCGGAGTACACCAAGTTTGTAAATGCAGTGCGTCCTCAGGGTGGAAATCAGGAAGGATAATGTATATGATCTGGCACTTGTATCAGTTGATGCAGGTGCCATTTATATTTTTAGTCATAATAGTCATTCTCAACGCATACATTGATAATAAACAGCGGCAAAAGGGCTGCAGTTAATCAGAATGATACGTGTTGTGAAGGAGAGAATGGCTATGGATGAAGTACATTATCTTATATCAGATGCGTCCAGGAAGGTGGATGTGGAAGCCCATGTATTAAGGTACTGGGAGGAGGAGTTAGAACTTGCGATCCCACGGAATGAAATGGGACACAGGTATTATACGGATTTTCATATCCGGCTGTTTAAGCAGGTTAAAAATCTGAAGGAAAAAGGGTATCAGTTAAAGGCGATCAAACATGCTTTAGAACAGATAAAAAAGGACGGAAAGCTGGAAGGCGAACTGACAGATGAGATTTTAGAGCAGGATATGGATGCTGCTTTAAAAGAACTTAAGGAAGAAGAGAAAGAGGAAAATACAGCTATGGTAAGCACATCTGCAGATGGAAGTCCGCTGCCTGTAAGCGCAGAAGAGAAAATGGCCCAGTTTCAGCAGATGATGAACCTGATCATTGGACGGGCCCTTGAGGTAAACAATGAAAAACTGAGTCAGGATATCAGCTGCCTGGTAAAACAGCGGCTGGCAGGTGAATTGGAACTTCTTCTTCAGGAGTCCGGCCAGAAGGAAGAGGAACGTTTTCGTCTCCTGGATGAAACCATCCGTTCCTTCCAGAAAGCAGGACAGGAGGAAGCTGCTGCAACAAAAGTGCCATTTTTTAAAAGAAAACGCTTTGGACGGGGGGCTAAGAAGCTTTTTCACAGGGAAAAGAGAAGTTAAAGAAAATAAGAAAAATAATAAAAACAAAGAAAAAGAAGGACAAGCCAGGGAGCGCTGTTATGGAAGCTGTTTCTGGTTTGTCCTTTTTTGCGATTTTCTTAAGACTGTGAAAAATATCGAAAAATAGTAGGATATGTGCTATAATCTGATAAGCGCAAGCAGGCAGTAGAGCGCGCAAGCGCGTGGTCCTGAGTGAAACTAGTGGAAGCGAAATCTTCAGGGATTGGATTTACAGAAGCAACAAACAACAAGCGAGGATACATTTCATGAATGAAAAATATACATATTATCTGCGATATGCCTGCATATCCAGTGCGCTGGCGGCAGCGTTGGCGTTAGGAGGCTGTTCTTCAGGGGAAAGAGGAGTTGCAACTCAGAATGAGGCTGTAGCTGCAAATGCCCAGGACGGACAGGCAGCAGTTTCAGATGGAACAGATGAGACCATAGCACCTTTAGGAATGGATGGGCAGATCCTTCCTGGACTGGATGATGTAGAATTGCCGGAAGATGCACAGGCAGCGCCTCAGTATTTAAGAGAAGGTGTACGCCATGAGATCGTAAAGAAGTTACAGCAGCGATTAATGGACTTGGGCTTTATGGATAACGATGAACCTACTGACTATTTTGGTCAGGTCACTCTTACAGCAGTGAAACATTTCCAGAGACAGAATGAACTGCCTCAGGATGGTATTGTAGGTGATACCACCTGGAATGAACTGATGGCAGATGATGCCAAACATTACGCAGTATCAAAGGGAACCCAGGGGGATGATATCCAGAAGATCCAGCAGCGATTATACGAACTGGGCTATCTGGCTTCTGCAGACCAGGTAACAGGCAACTTTGACGATGCCACAGAAACCGCTGTTTTAAAACTCCAGGGCGTCAATGGCCTTGCAGAAGACGGCAAGGTAGGCCAGCAGACCTATAACCTGATGTACAGCGATGACATTAAGGCAAATATGCTTGCATATGGCGAAAAGAGCGATGTGGTATTAGCATGCCAGCAGCGTTTAAAGGATCTGGGCTATCTGACTACTACACCGGACGGTACCTACGGTCAGGACACTGTGATCGCAGTTAAGCAGTTCCAGGCAAGAAACGACCAGGTAGTAGATGGTTACTTAGGACCATCCACACGTATTGTATTAAACAGTTCTGACGCAAAGCCAAACGGCCTGATGATCGGCGAACAGGGCGATTCTGTTACCAGAGTACAGCAACTGTTAAGCAAGTACGGCTATCTGCCGTCTTCCAATGTAACCGGCTACTATGGTGAAGCAACAGAAGACGCAGTAAAGAACTTCCAGTCACGAAACGGCCTGTCTGCAGACGGTAAAGTAGGCGTACAGACCATGGCAAAGCTGACCAGTGATAATGTTAAGAAGCCGGCGCCTACTACAGCAGCGTCAACTAAGAGTAATAAATCAAATAGCAGCAGCAATAAGAATAATAGCTCAAGTAAGGGCAACAGCGGTGGAAATACCAGCTCACCGGCTCCGAGACCAGCTTCCGGTGCAGGTGTTTCAGCTCTGATCTCCGTAGCATCTTCAAAACTGGGAAGCCCATATGTATGGGGTGCAAAGGGACCAAGCTCCTTTGACTGCTCCGGTTTCGTATACTGGTGCTTAAAGCAGGTAGGCGTGAGCCAGAGTTATATGACTTCTTCCGGCTGGAGAAGCGCAGGACGTTATACAAAGGTAAGCAATTTCAATGATATCCAGGCAGGAGATATCGTAGTAGTAAGAGGCCATGTAGGTATCGCTGCAGGCGGCGGAACAGTCATCGATGCTTCTTCCAGTAACGGTAAAGTTGTGCACAGAGGTTTAAGTTCCTGGTGGAGAAGCAACTTTGTCTGCGCTTGGCGTATCTTCTAAATTAAGTTGCCCCGCGCCTGCCGGCGCGGACGCAGGTGGTACAAATTGTAGCAAATTTGCGCCCGGCCGGGCGCAGAAGGATATATCAATAAAGGGAGGGACATTTATGCAGACGATTCTGGTATGTGATGACGATAAACAGATTGTGGAAGCCATTGACATTTATCTTACAGGAGAAGGCTTTAAAGTTATAAAAACATATGACGGTTATGAGGCTCTGGAATATCTGGAGACCCAGTCCGCAGATCTTTTGATCTTAGATGTAATGATGCCGGGACTGGATGGCATCCGCACTACTTTAAAGGTACGTGAGACCAGCAGTATCCCGATCATCATTCTTTCCGCAAAGTCAGAAGATGCAGATAAGATCTTAGGTCTTAATATTGGTGCAGATGATTATATTACAAAGCCATTTAACCCGCTGGAACTGGTTGCAAGAGTTAAATCCCAGCTGCGCCGTTATACACAGCTTGGAAACATGAACCAGCAGGCGGAAGGACAGGTCTACAAGTGTGGCGGTCTTCAGATCAATGATGATAACAAAGAAGTTACAGTTGATGGAGATCCGATTAAGCTGACTCCTATTGAATACAATATCCTCCTGCTTCTGGTAAAGAACGCAGGAAAGGTATTTTCCATTGATGAGATCTACGAAAAGATCTGGAATGAGGAAGCCATTGGCGCGGATAACACAGTAGCTGTCCATATCCGCCACATCCGTGAAAAGATCGAGATCAACCCAAGAGAGCCAAAATATCTGAAGGTAGTATGGGGCGTAGGCTATAAGATCGAGAAACAGTAGGTGGCCTATGGAAAAAAGAGCGTTTGGTCTGAGAAAATGGAAGGTGCTTCTGTCAGTGTTTCATGTGATATTTCTTGTTATCACACTGGCAGGGATCAGCGCCATGTACTTAAACGGCGGATATGGAAAAGGGATCCGCTGGATCTATGATGAGACTTATGAAGACTCAGATGCCTTCTGTTCCCAGCTTGGCATAGATATCAGCAATATTTTTACCTATATCGGATATAAGGATATGTTTGAGACCAATGGTGTCCTGGATATGCACAAACCCATTGTGCGTATTATAGACGGTCCCGGTGTAGATGAGGATATGACACTGGATCAGATCGTCCGCTATGCCAAGATCCGGGGATATTATCTGGGAGAAGATTTTACAGTACAGGGATCTCCTATGGCCATGGATGATGATGACATGGAGATAACGGTAGAGTATAAATCCGCAAAAACGGACCTGGCAGATGTTGATGGCCTGGAGACCAGGATGACCAAAGAGGAAATGGCACTGGACATCCTGGACCGGTTGGGAAAATATTATACCATTTATTATAATTTCATCAGCAATAACACAAATGTCCGTTTCCGTATCCTCTATAAAAGCAATGATGGAAGAGAAGTGGTTTATACCAATGTTCCTTCTATGTCTTTAGATGAGCTGCGGGGATTTGGAAAATATCTGTTCATTCCCGGAAATACCATTCGTATGGAAAGCAATCTTGCAACGATCCCGGACAATGCGGCTTCTCTTCTGGAAACATGGAATCCCTTTGACAATGACCAGAATTATATGGTGGTCTCTGTGGATACCACCTATCCTTATTCTGATAATTATGCAGAGGAAGCCGGGGAATATAAAAGTGCCAGATCCACGTTTATCATGGGAATGGGCGGTGTGATCGTAGGAATTGCAGGATTTTTTGCTACACTGGTAACATTGGTCCTTTTATCCGGCCATGAAGATGGAGAAGATGGCAAGATCCGTCTTTTCCCCATCGACAGGATCTATACAGAAACCTGTGTCCTTTTGTGGGCGGTGGTGACAGCTGTGATCTTGTACTTCTGTAAAAGACTGGGGATGATGGTGATCGGCTTATTTGCCTCCGAAGAACACCTGGCATACTGGAGTAAACTGCTGAAATATGTGATCATCTACGGGTGCAGTATTCTATGTGGTTTCAGTCTTTTAAGAAGATACAAGGCAGATACCCTGTGGAAAAAGAGTATTGCGAAAAAGGTAGTAAAGGCTTCTAAGGATTATATTGCAAAAGCCAGTTTTGTAGCCGGGACCGGACTTTGCTATCTTCTGTTTTTAGGAGCCAATGGCGTAATGCTGTGGGGCATTTTATTCCTGTTTGCCTATATAGATGAGAAACTGACTTTCCGTATTCTCTTTTATGTATGCGCTGTTTTGTTTGTTGGTCTGGATGGATGGGTATTCCATAAGCTGTTCAGGAAAGCGGAGCAGAAGGATCTTTTAAATAATGCGATCACCTGTATTGCAAAAGGCGATACCGGTTTCCGCCTGGATACGAAAAAGCTGACAGGAAAAGAGCGGACAGTGGGAGACCACATTAATAACATTGGAAGCGGCCTGGACACGGCTCTTCAGGAGAAGGTAAAGAGCGAACGCCTGAAAGCGGATCTGATCACCAATGTGTCCCATGATATTAAAACGCCTCTTACGTCCATTATCAACTATGTGGATCTGTTAAAACGCCAGAAGATACAGGATCCTAAGATCGCTTCCTATCTGGAAGTTTTGGACCAGAAATCCCAGCGTTTAAAAACACTGACGGAAGATCTGGTGGAAGCTTCCAAGGCAAGTTCCGGAAACCTGAAGCTGGAGATGGCAGATATTGACCTGGTAGAGCTGGTGCAGCAGACCAATGGTGAATTTGAAGAGCGTTTTGAACAGCGCCATTTAAAGATCATCTCTGATTTCCCAGATGGTATGATCATTATTAGAGCAGATGGGCGCAGATTATGGCGTGTTCTGGAAAATCTTTATACCAATGCTTTTAAATATGCCCAGGAAGGCAGCCGGGTATATGTGGATGTGGCTTCTGTAGATGGAAAAGCCATTTTCACTATGAAAAATATTTCGGAAAAGCCGTTAAATATCAGCCCGGATGAACTGACAGAACGTTTTGTCAGAGGAGATGTGGCGCGGACCACAGAAGGCAGCGGATTAGGACTTTCCATTGCCCGGAGCCTGACCCAGCTGCAGAAAGGTGAGTTTGTGATCACCATTGACGGCGATCTGTTCAAGGCTCAGGTTATTTTCCCGCAAGTGCGCCAGGAGACCAGGGCGGAAATGCGTCTGGAACGGGCTGCGGAAGAGAAGCAGGCAGAAGAACAGTCCGGGGAGAAAATGTCCGGGGAAATGCCTGTGGGAGAGAACCTGCTGGAAAGTGCCCCCTATAACTGGGATGTAATGGTAGAAAATGACAAGAATTTAACAGCAAAAGAGGAAATCCTGATCCAGAATGGAAAACGGGAGCATAAACCGGAAACGTAAATAGAAAACATAAATAGTAAAAAAATAAATAGAAAATGTAAGGAAGATCCTAAAAAGAGACAGGCCCACAAGGAACCTGTCTTTTTTTAGATTCGGATTTAATGACCGGAAACTTTATAGCAGAGGTGTGACTTAGGAGTATCAGAGAGCAGGTATTCTTCTGTAGTCATGAGTACTGTGTGGAGCGGAGCAAAGTAAGAGATAATGTTTTCGGTTTCTTTGCGGGAAACTTCACTGAGTCCGGCTACGGCATCGGTCAGGTAAATGACTTTACAGCCGGCGTCAATGGCAGAAAGCACAGTAGAGAGTACGCAGCATTCTGCTACTACGCCGGAGATGACAAGATGCCGGGCTTTTTTTGCGGCTTTTACAACCTCGGGGATGGCAAAGGAGGAATAGACACTTTTGGTGAATACCGGGTATGTTTTTACCCATGGAAGGAATTCCGGCATCATTTCATTGAGCCATGGATCAGAGTTTACAGCCGCATTAACTTTATTATATTCTTTCCAGACACCGTCCGGGTGTTCTGTAGCCAGATATTGGGTAAAGATGACCTGCTTTGTTTTTTGACTGTTTAATAGACGGAGGATGGAGGCGGAGGCTGCTTCTACGCCTTCGCAGGCCCATTCCTGTCCTTTTGTATAAACATTCTGCATGTCAATGACTAACAGCAGGTCTGATGAATTGTTTTGTTCCATTCTGAAAATCCTCCGGGAGAACAGTATTAATGTATTTTCAGTATAGTTTTACACTTAAAATTTTACAAGCAAAACAATATGTTAATTTATTAACAATAAGACTCTGAATTGGCTCATTTCATTGACTTTGTGTAAGGATAATGTTATCTTTATCGTAAATTGTTGTTAAATTCATAAATGGGTGTACATTTTCCTGATTTAGAAGGAACAACATGAAAAAATCTGGTGGCAGATATACAAGGTACAAAGTGTCATACAGTTGGGAAGGAGATTGTGAAATGGGAGAAAATAAAATGCCGCATATCCAGCTTCCGGAGAATCTGGGAATCCGGTATGCAGTGCTGCCGGGAGATCCGGCCCGGGCAGAGCGGGCAGCAGGTTATTTAAAAGATGCAAAGCTCTTAACCTTCAACCGGGAGTATAAAAGCTACAGCGGTTTCTGGAATGGTGTGCCGGTTCTGGTCATGTCCACCGGAATGGGTGGTCCGTCTATGGCAATTGCTGTGGAAGAACTGCAAAAGATCGGTGTAGAAGCGGCTGTGCGGATCGGGAGGTGCGGGGGGCTGCAGCCCGGGTGTCAGACGCAGCTGTGCGGATCGGAAGCTGCGGTGCGCTGCAGCCGGAGGTCAGAGTCGGAGATCTGGTTATGGTAGAAGCCGCTGTACGTGATGAAGGAACTTCACTTGGATACGCGCCACTTAGTTATCCGGCTGTTGCAGACCACAGGCTGCTTACCGCCTGTGAGGAGAGCGCAAAGGAGGCCGGCTGCCGGTTCCATACCGGCATTGCCAGAAGTCATGACTGCTTGTACCGGGATGACAATCCGGTTATTTATGAGGAATGGGCAAAGAAAGGCGTGCTGGCGTCTGACATGGAAACTGCGGCACTTTTTGTGGTTGGCAGGATACGTGGTATGAGGACAGCATCTATTTTAAATGTAGTGGCAGCCTGCAAGGGCAATGTAGCTGAAAACATCGGACGATACGTGGATGGTGAGACATTGACTGCCCAGGGCGAGGAATATGAGATCTTGACAGCGTTTGCAGCGTTAACAAGACAGTAATGCAGCAAAAAATACAGCTTCTGAAACTGGAGCGATCAAATGGGAAAGGATGTATGTTATGAAGAATTTATTCAAAACTAAATTTGATGTGGCAGTGATCGTATTGATTCCGGCCTGCATCGGTATTAACTATCTTGGAAAGCTGTTTGCCAGCGTGTTAAAGCTTCCCCTGTGGCTGGATTCCATCGGAACCTGTATCGGCGGATGCCTTGGCGGTCCGATCATCGGAGCAATCTGTGGCGCGGCTAACAACCTGATCTACGGATTTTCCGCAGGTGATAATATTACGTTGATTTATGCACTGACCAGTCTTGGTATTGGCGCGGCGGCAGGAATCATGGCACGTCTGGGCTTTATGAAGTCCTTCCCGAAGGCTATCATCACCGCCTGTGTGGCAGGTTTTGTGGCTGTAGCTATTTCAACTCCGTTGAATGTTCTGTTCTGGGGCGGCACTACTGGTAACGTGTGGGGTGATGCTGTATTTGCAGCAACCCAGGCAGCTAATATGCCGGTATTCTTAGGTTCTTTATTAGATGAGGTCGTAGTGGATGTACCGGACAAGCTGATCACGCTGATCATGGTATTCTTTATCTTAAAGGGTCTTCCAAATAAACTGACTACTCTGTATGAGGTAAATTCTGAGATTGAGACTCTGGACTGATCAAGAAAAGGAAATATAACAGAACATGAAAAGTATTAGCCTTTTTGTAGATAACGGGACTTACCTGACCAAGGTGCATCCCTTCACCAAATTGATGTACATAGCCGCCGCCATCAGTATTCCGCTGATTTCCGGGCGGCTGTGGATGTTTGGCGTGTTTATTGCGGTCAGCCTTCTTGTGCTGGCCAGTGGCAAAATTTTAAAAAAGACCCTTCCGCTGATTGCTTTTTCCTTTACGATCTTGCTGACCATTTTTCTGATCCATGGATTGTTCAACCAGAAAAACGTCAATGTGCTGTTTCAGGTCGTCGGATTGAAATTTTACCGGGAAGGCATATTTTATGCTCTTCATATTGGTCTGAATATTCTAAATATGCTGTTGTCTTTTGCAGTATTTGTGCTTTCCACAAAGCCCTCTGAATTTGTTGATGAGCTGGAAAAACGGGGATTTTCCCCACGGTTCGGCTACATTGTGACCTCAGTATTCCAGATCATCCCGCAGATGATGGGAACGATGAATACTATCATGGATGCCCAGCGCAGCCGCGGACTGGAGACAGAAGGAAATTTGAGAACCCGCGGGAAGGCATTTCTGCCCCTGATCTCCCCTGTGGTCATGAGTTCCCTGATCAATACCAGAGAGCGTGCCATTGCCCTGGAGGTGCGTGGTTTTGGCGCAGGAAAGAAAAAAACCTGGCTGACAGAGCGGACACGCCATAAAGGAGACCGTGAGATCACTATCTTTTTAGGTGTCTGCATTTTGGCGGCTGTGGTATGGAGGATTGTAGGATGTCTGTGATAACCGTTGAAAATTTGCGATACCGTTATCCCCACACGAAGGAACTGGCGTTGGATGGACTGGACTTTTCGGTGGAAAAGGGAGAGTTTATTGGCATCATCGGGGAAAACGGAGCTGGAAAGAGTACGTTAAGTCAGGCCATTATGGGGCTGGTGCCGCAGTTTTATAAAGGAGCTTACGGCGGAATGGTCACGGTAGATGGCATTGAGGCAGGCAAGACTCCGGTGGCACAGCTGTGCGGCCATGTGGGACTGGTATTCCAGAACCCCTTTAACCAGCTTTCCGGCGCAAAGGATAACGTATACGAGGAAGTGGCATTTGGCATGCAGAATCTGGGTGTGCCGGCAGAAGAAATGAAAAAACGGGTAGAGGAAGCCTTAAAGCTTCTGGATATCTGGCAGTACCGGGACCGCAATCCCTTTGATCTGTCCGGCGGCCAGATGCAGCGCGTGGCGATCGCCAGCGTGCTGGTCATGCGCCCGGATGTGATGATCCTGGACGAGCCGACCTCCCAGCTGGATCCGGA
>OGQG01002608.1_pt1 | contig 10196 bp, 10 predicted proteins | sample 1553201 | NCBI WGS metagenome assembly OGQG01 (sample SAMEA2579925, study PRJEB22360) | human gut metagenome | biome: human gut; feature: human-associated habitat; material: faeces | place: Denmark | collected 2008/2010
TAATACAAAGCATGTCGCGAGTTGCTAAATGTATCGACAATGGACCAATGGAAGGGTTTTGGGGAATTCTGAAGAGAGAGCGATACTATGGAAAACGATTCACTGATAGAAGTACTCTCGTAAAAATGATCGAAGATTATATAGATTACTACAACAACAAACGTTTGCAAAGGAATCTTGGAATTTTAACACCAATGGAAAAACATGAAATTTACTTGCAAGCTGCATAAAAACTGCCAGCAGATAAATTTCTGCTGGTAGGAAAAATTTATATTTTTTCAATTGTCTACTTGACGGGGAGCAGTTCAAATGCGACAGCCTCATTTAGCATACATCTTCAGTAAATGAATTATTCCTGATCAAGTATGGACTGAATTTGTTTCATTAATTGTTCGTAGTTTGATTGATCATCGATTCCGCCCATGAAAGGTTCGCCAACGATATTTCCGTCTTTATCTACGAGAACTGTTGTCGGGAATGCCATAATGTTTCCTGCATATTTTCCAACTGTTGAATCGGAGTCGAAAGTCAGGTTTTTGTAGGAAGCTCCCTTGGCCTTCAAGATTTCTTTCGCTTCTTTGATACCATCCTGATTATCATCTAATGTATCTGTATTGATACCAACAACTTCACCGCCCATTTTCTTAATTGTATCATTTAATTCATTCAGTTTAGAAAGTTCTTCAACGCAAGGCTTGCATCCACTGAACCAGAAGTTTACAACCGTAACTTTATTTTTGGCGAAAAGGCTTTCATCTACATCGTTACCATCCAGGTCTTTCCCTTTGAAACCGTGAAACACACCTGTAGAGTCATCTGTGCCGGAGGAACTACTGCCGGAAGGATCAGCTGCGGCAATTTCTTTTTCAAGTTTTGCAATTTCTTCTTCAATACCGCGGATCGTTTCAATGTCTTTACTCAGAGTAGCATATTCTTCTTCGGAGAAAGAATCTTTGTTTGATTCTATTATATTTGCAAGAAAATCCGCATAGTTTTCATTCTTGGTATCATCGTCAATGTTCTTGCTCATAAAGCCAAATGCTTTGTCCCACACATCTTTGTGATCTGCAAAGATCTGGTTTTCCTGTTGGTAAAGGTCATTCAGCTTTTCATTCAGATCACCCGAACTGCTTGAATCTGTTGTGGAAGTATCTTCCTGCTTTGAGCTTTCAGTTGTTGCGGAACCGGATGAAGTTTTGCAACCTGTGAATGCAAAAAGAATGAAAACGGCAAGAGATGCCGCAATTACTTTTTTTAATTTCATTGAGTTTGTTCTACTTGTTTTGTTTTTCATGATTTTTAATCTCCTTTTGAATATCATTTGATTCATTTTTGCTTATTTATTGTCAGCCTGTTTCTTGCCTGAAAATCCGTAATGATAGCAGATCGCATTTGTCGGACAGGCTTTCATACATGCTCCACATCGGATACATTCCGGGTGATCCGGTGTGTCTACTACATTTACATCCATTTTACAGGCATGGCTGCATTTTTGACAGTTAACACATTTTTCAGGATCCACCTTAATTTTAAGTAATGATATTTTGTTAAACAGCGAGTAGATGGCACCAAGCGGGCAGATCCACTTACAGAATGGGCGGTAAAACAAAATACTTAAGATGATTACAAGTACAAGGATTGTAAACTTAAACGTAAATAAATTCCCGAGTGCCGCGCGGATTCCCGAATTAACAAGTGCCAGTGGAATTGCACCTTCAAGTACGCCTTGTGGACATATGTATTTGCAGAAGAATGGATCGCCCATCCCCAACGAATTAGTCACAAATGCCGGAAGCAGTATAACAAAAACGGCCAGAACCGCGTATTTCAGATACCGCAGGGGTTTTAGTTTTGCAGTAGACAGTTTCTTACCCGGAATTTTATGCAACAAATCCTGAAACCATCCAAACGGACAGAGAAAACCGCAGATAAATCGTCCTAACAGAACTCCCAGCAAGATAAAGAATCCGGTGATGTAGTAGGTGAACTTGAATTTTGATGAACCGACTACAGCCTGGAAAGCTCCAATCGGACAGGCACCTGTGGCAGCCGGGCAAGAGTAGCAGTTCAGTCCGGGTACACATATTGTTTTTACCTTTCCCTGATAAATTTTCCCTTTAAACAGATTCGGAATATGAAGATTGGTCAGCAGTGTTGCAGCTGCCTGAAACCATCCGCGGAAACGAACCAGGAAGTTCTTGTTTGATTTTAATTTCTTATCCAATTCCGACACACTCCATACATAATTTTATTGCCTTACTGAGTACAGTTGCAGCTTCTCCACGGTAAATCCCGACAAGGAAAAATACAAGACCGGCTGCAAGTAAAAAAATTTGTGTTGCTTTTTCTGATTTCATTAAGATACCACTTGTTACTGTAAATAGTAACTGCTCCTTTCAATGTTATTGCTCAAAGTCGGCTTATTGACCGTTCAGTGACTACATTATATAATATGGGATGTAAATTTCCTGTTAAGAAAATGGAGAAAAGTAAATTGAGATTATTAGTTGTTGAAGATGAAAAGAAATTATGTGATATGATCGCGAAAAGTCTGCATCTGGCAGGTTATGAGGTGGACATGTGTAATGACGGAGAGCAGGCACTGGAGATGATCTATGCGGAACTGTATGACCTGATCGTGCTTGATCTTAACCTGCCCGGGGTGGATGGGATGGAGATCCTTCGGGAACTTCGCAAAGAAAATGAAGAGACAAAAGTATTGATCCTGTCTGCGAGAAGTCAGATCGCAGATAAAGTTGAAGGATTGGATTCCGGTGCAAATGATTATATGGAAAAACCATTTCACCTGCAGGAGCTGGAAGCGCGCGTGAGAAGCCTGACAAGAAGAAAATTTATACAAAAAAATATCTGTCTGGAATGCGGAAAACTTCGATTTGATACGAGAGAAAGGGTTGCATATGCAGACGATAACCCGGTTGCGTTGACAAGAAAAGAAAATGGGATTTTAGAATATCTCCTTTTAAATCAGGGAAGACCGGTCAGTCAGGAAGAACTGATCGAGCATGTCTGGGATTCTTCTGTGGATAGTTTTAGCGGTTCCATCCGAGTGCATATGTCTTCTTTGAGAAAAAAACTGAAAGCAGGACTCGGATATGATCCAATCGTGAACAAAATCGGTGAGGGCTATAAGATAGGGGGAAATAGCAAAGCATGAAGAAAATATCACTCCAGTGGAAATTAACACTTCTTACAACCGTGTTGATCACCATATTATGCGGATGTCTTACCTTTTTCTTATATAAAAACGGAGTCTATTATTTCGATACGCTTCAGGAGTCTATCACGGATCAGGGCACAGAGCCGGAATCGGTGTACATTGATATTCCGGATAATGAGTGGGATGACTTTGTGTCACAGTTTTCCATGAAGGTTTATAACTCCAAATCAGATTATAGAAGCAGAAGCCTTCTGATTACTGCTATTGTAGCGCTGTTTGGCGGCGCAGCGACTTATTTTATCAGTGGACGGGCATTGAAACCACTCAGGAAATTTTCAGAGACAGTGGAAAAAGTTCAGGCACAGAATCTGAAAGATTATACGATCGAAGAGAATAAGATTGCAGAGCTGGACAGACTTCGCATATCTTACAATAAGATGCTTATACGGCTTTCAGAATCATTCGAGACGCAGCGCCGGTTTACGGGAAATGCAGCACATGAGTTACGTACTCCACTGGCTTTAATCCAGGCACAACTGGATCTATACCATACAACAGAACATCCGGAGAGTACCGCAGTGGCAGAAGAGACAATTCAGATGGTAACGGAGCAGAATGAACGTCTTAGCAAGTTGGTCCGAACGCTTTTGGATATGAGCGAATTACAGACCGTATCGCGAAATGACAGAATTGAGCTCCATAGTCTGATCGAGGAAGTGCTGACAGATCTGGAACCGCTGGCACAGGAAAAAAAGGTTGAACTGATACAGAAGTCACAGGGAGCAGGAGCAAAGGCTGATGAAGAATTGTTTTTGACAGGGAGTGATATTCTGATTTACAGAATGCTATATAATCTTGTGGAAAATGCGATTAAATATAATCGGGAAAATGGATCCGTTACGGTATCGGCAATAAGGAAGAAGAACGAAGTTGTTCTGACGGTTTCGGATACAGGAAATGGAATTGATGAAGCATTCAGGGAGCAGATCTTCGAACCGTTCTTCCGGGTAGATAAGTCAAGAAGCCGGGAACTCGGAGGTGTGGGGCTTGGCCTTGCGATGGTGCGGGAAGTTGTGCGGGTTCATGACGGAACGATTGAAGTTTATACAAATAAGCATAGCGGAACGACATTTGAAGTGAAAATGGGTATAGGGACAGACTTTGAAAAAGCAGTATAATCGAAAAACAATTCGTAAATCGATCATACTGATGTTTATCGCTTCCACCTGCCAGAACATGGAGAATCCGTCTTACAATTCACTTACCGTATCAAAAATAAACTGAGGATTATTATTTTTGATACGGTTTAAATTATTTCAGACAGACATCCATAAAATCCTGCACCACCGCCGTCGGCTTCCGCCCCTTCTGCCAGATCAGAAGGATCTTCGTCACCAGATCCGGTTCATCAAGCACCTGACAAGTCAGCCCTTCGCAAAGCGGCTCCATGGACTGTGGAAAGATCGCCGTGGCAAGCCCTTCCTTCACCCAGAGGGTAGCGCCCCTGGCATCATCACACAGGCAGAACACCTCCGGAACCAGATTCTGCGCGTGAAATGCATCCATAATCAGCTTTTCATAGCGCCGGTAGAGAATTAACGGTTTGTGGACTAACTCTTCAAGAATGAGCGATTCCCGCCTTTCTGAAGGCATCTTCGGATTGGAGACAGCGATCATCGGCTCCGAATGCAGGACTGCGGACTCCACATCATCCAGCCGGAGCGGCGTGCGGACAACCGAAATATCGATGATCCCTTCCTGAAGATAATCATATAACGTATACGTGATCCCGTCGTGAACCTCAAAATTCACGTCGGGATTTTTCTTTGAAAATTCTGCGATAAACGGCATGACTGTGCCGACCGTCGTCGGCGTGATCCCGATTCTCAGAACCCTTTTTTTACCCGTTTGGGACACCTCAAGCTCTGTCGATCTGGCATAATCCAGAAGGCTCGCCGCACGGTCATACAAAAGCTTACCTGCCGCCGTCAGGATCACCCCTTTATGGGTACGCTCAAACAGCTGCACGTTCAGTTCATTTTCCAACTGCCTGATCTGATAGCTGAGGGGCGGCTGTGACATATTGAGCTTTCTCGCCGCTTCATTGATGCTTCCCGTATTCGCGATTTCCCGGAAATATTCCAGCTGTCTGAGTTCCATTTTCTTTTTTCCCTCCGTTTAGTTATATGATGATACCAGGGTCAAAAGGTCAGAAAGCCGATGCAAGCTTGCTTGCAAGAGGATTTTTGACCTCTTGACCCGCCAAAAACATGAGTAAGTAGCCATTTTTCAAAGAAAAATGAGCGGATTACGAATGTTTTTGAGGATTGCGAGAGTGCAAAGCACGTAGCAATCTGGTATCAAATAGGTCAAAATACCTTTTGCCACTCACATTGTTATACTTTTTTTATATTAAGCTGTCATAAAAACAATATTATTCATATTGATGGTAGCGCATTATAATGAGTAGGTCAAGAAAAAACTAAGAAGTAAAGAACAGGAGTGAGTGTGTTTGAAGAAACTTTGGGTTTATCTGAAAGAATACAAGATAGAAAGTATTCTTGCACCATTATTCAAACTGCTGGAAGTCGTATTTGACCTTTTGGTTCCGGTGGTTGTCGCCAAGATCATTGATATTGGTATTGCAAACAATGACCACGGCTACATCGTAAAGATGTTCCTGGTGCTGATCCTCATGGCTGCAGTCGGTCTTAGCTGCAGTTTTACCGCACAGTATTTTGCTGCAAGAGCGAGTGTCGGCTGTGCAACCAATTTAAGACAGGCCGTATTTGACCACATTCAGGGCTTTTCATTTACCGAACTTGATACGATCGGTACGGACACCCTGATCACACGGATGACCGATGATATCAACCAGGTCCAGAACGGCATCAACATGGGACTTCGTCTTCTTCTGAGAAGTCCGTTTATCGTAATCGGTTCGATGATCATGGCATTTACGATCAACTTTAAATGTGCGCTGGTATTCGTTGTGGCGATCCCTCTTTTATTTGTCGGCGTCATTTTCATTATGCTGGTCAGCATCCCGCTTTTCAAAAAAGTGCAGGCTGCCCTGGACCGCGTCACAGGACTTACCCGTGAGAATCTGACAGGTGTCCGCGTGATCCGCGCATTTTGCCGCGAAGAAGAGTCGGTAAATGAATTTGAAAAGAGCAACACCGAACTGACCAGGTTAAATGAATTTGTCGGAAGAATTTCCGCCCTGTTAAATCCATTTACCTACGTGTTGATCAACATTGCAACTGTCATCCTGATCGCAAGAGCAGGACTCCAGGTCAATCTCGGAACCATGCATCAGGGACAGGTTGTCGCGCTTTACAACTACATGGCACAGATGATCGTCGAGCTGATCAAGCTGGCTTCCCTGATCATTACACTGAACAAGGCGATGGCATGTGCAGACCGTGTAGCCGGTGTCCTGGATATCAGGACTACCATGCATTATCCGGAAACCCCTTCTGCAAAGGCAGATCCTTCTGCAAATGAAGTCGAATTCGACAAGGTATCCTTCACCTATGCAGGTGCCGGTGCATCAAGCCTTTCTGATATCAGTTTCTCTGTAAAAAAAGGGCAGACAGTCGGTATCATCGGTGGTACCGGATGCGGAAAATCCACTCTGGTCAGCCTGATCTCCCGTTTCTATGATGTAACCTGCGGAACCGTTAAACTGAATGGACGCAATGTAAAAGAGCTCACCAATCAGGAAATCCACGACAAGGTCGGAATCGTACAGCAGCGCTCCGTCCTTTTCAAAGGCAGCATCCGCGATAACATGAAATGGGGCAATGAAAATGCATCTGACTCCGAGATCTGGGATGCACTGAAAGTTGCACAGGCAAAAGAAGTCGTAGAAGGAAAAGACGGACAGCTTGATTTCATGCTCGAGCAGAACGGAAAGAACCTTTCCGGTGGACAGCGTCAGCGTCTTACCATTGCCCGCGCTCTTGTGAAAAAGCCGGAAATACTGATCCTCGACGACAGCTTAAGCGCACTTGATTTTGCAACTGACGCAGCACTTCGGAAAGCCCTCGCAGGACTGGAAGGAGAGACAACAACCTTCCTGGTATCCCAGAGGGTTGCAGGCATCCGCCAGGCAGACAAGATTTTAGTATTAGATAATGGAGAACTCGCCGGATCCGGTACACATGATGAACTTATGAAATCCTGCGAAGTTTATCGTGAGATCTATTTCTCACAGTTCCCGGAAGACCGTGCAAAATATGAAAGAGGGGAGATGTAGGTATGAAAAAAGACAATGTAATGAAAAAGCTTTTTAAATATATCGGAAAATACTGGATCCTCCTGATCCTCAGCATCATCCTTGCCGGAATATCAGTGGTTCTTCAGCTTTATGTGCCGGTTCTCTTCGGTAATGCGATCGATGAGATCGTAGCAGCGCACAATGTAAACTTTACCCAGATGTGGCTCTATCTGAAGCAGATTCTTCTGTTCGTAGTGATCGCTGCAGCCGCAATCTGGATCATGAACCTTGTCAATAACCGCATGACCTATCATATTGTACAGGATATCCGATCCCAGGCAATCCGCCACATCCAGAAGCTTCCGCTTTCTTATCTGGACCAGCACAGCACCGGCGATATTGTGAGCCGTATCATTGCCGATACCGATATCCTTTCTGACGGATTACTGCTCGGATTTACCCAGTTATTTTCCGGCGTTGTGACCGTTGTTGTAACCTTGATCTTCATGTTTTCCAAGAACGTGTGGATCACTTTGATGGTCATCCTTCTGACACCACTCAGCTTCCTGGTGGCAAAATTTATTTCCTCACGCTCTTTTACCATGTTTAAAAAGCAAAGTGAAACCCGTGGAAAACAGACTGCTCTGATCGAGGAAATGATCGGAAATCAGAAGGTTGTCAAGGCATTCGGATATGAGGACAAGGCTTCAAAGCGTTTTGATGAGATCAATAAAGAGCTCAAAGAATACAGCCAGAAAGCCGTATTTTACAGCAGCCTTACCAATCCGTCCACCCGTTTCGTAAACAACATTATTTACGCTGCCGTAGCGCTTGCAGGTGCATTCCTGATCCCGCTTGGAGCCCTGACTGTCGGCGGTCTTTCCGTACTGCTTTCTTACGCGAACCAGTACATGAAGCCATTCAACGACATTACATCCGTAATCACGGAAATGCAGAACGCCCTTGCATGTGCGACACGTATCTTTGACCTCTTAGAAGAACCGGAAGAAGTAAACGATTCTTCTGAAGTACTTGAAAAGGTGGATGGAAATGTGGATATCGACCACGTAGATTTCAGCTATGACAAGAGTAAATCTCTGATTGAAGACTTTAACCTTCAGGTTGAACCTGGTATGCGTATTGCGATCGTAGGTCCTACCGGATGCGGAAAAACAACATTTATCAACCTCCTGATGCGCTTCTATGACGTGGATTCCGGAAAAATCTGTATCGACGGTAAACCGATCGATGAGCTTTCCCGACATTCGCTCAGAAAGAGCTTCGGTATGGTGCTTCAGGATACCTGGATCAAATCCGGTACTGTCCGTGAAAATATCAGCTTCGGAAAACCGGATGCCACGGATGAAGAAATCATCCGGGCAGCAAAAGAGGCAAAAAGCTGGGATTTCATCCGCAGACTTCCGCAGGGACTTGATACCGTCCTGCATGAGGACAGCATCAGCCAGGGACAGAAACAGCTCCTGTGTATCACAAGAGTTATGCTCTGTCTGCCGCCAATGCTGATCCTGGACGAAGCGACTTCAAGTATCGATACCCGTACCGAACTGCAGGTACAGGAAGCATTTGATAACCTGATGAAAGGTCGTACAAGCTTTGTCGTTGCACACCGCCTGTCTACGATCCGCAACGCTTCCCTGATCCTCGTCATGAAAGACGGTAAGATCATTGAGCAGGGAACTCATGAAGAACTGCTGAAAGAAGGCGGCTTCTACAGTCATCTGTATAACAGCCAGTTCCAGGCAGTGTCATAAAAGGATAACGGTGCTTGAGCGGATTCGTCGGAAACATCCAAAACAGTTAAGGATGGATTCATGGAAGCACCAGATGGTGAGATTCCTTTTGATTAATTCAGAATAAATGGTTGGAGAGGCTGCCCTTTGCCGGGGCATCCTCTTTTCCATTTTACAGAAGAAATCAAAAATTACAGGTATTCGACCTAACGAAATCGTGATATAATGAGCGCAAAAGAGCCAACATGCTTGCATGATTGGCGAACGGCGAATTGGATCATGATAGTTGCGAAGCAACGGTCATGATATAATCAAAATATATTTGAATGAGAAATATGGAGATAGCTTATGGGCGTAAGTTATAACAGATTGTGGAAAATGCTCATAGATAAAAATATGAAGCGGATAGAGATGCAGTACCTCACTGGAATCAGTGGAAATATTCTTGCCCGGATGGGGAAAAATCAGTATGTATCAATGGAGACGATTGAGAAGATCTGCAAGAAGCTAGACTGCACTGTTGATGAGATGATGGAATTTACAGATGATGAGTAACAGGAGGTTAACTTCCCGTTTATCGGGAAGTCGCAGAGAACGAAAAAACGGTATTTGGAGGTATTCACTATGAAAAAGATTATAACCGTAATGCTTTGCATTGTGCTGGTTCTTCTCTTTGCCGGATGAAGAATGCAACAATGCAGATAACATTGAATGGATGAACAATTTAAGAACGGATGATAATAAAGAAGCCTTTACGCAATGTATTGCATTTGAAAGCAGTTTCCGTTCGCCGAAAAAAGGTGGCGGTGCATGGGAAGCTAACGAAGAATACACTTGGTCATGGTGGCTTGCACGGAGTGAAGGCGGAGAATGGAATCTGATGACTTGGGGTTATTGATAAGAGTAGAAAATTCCAGTTTTATTGACCAAGAAATTAAGGAGGATTCATTATGAGTGAGAAAACAGAGATTACTTTCATGCAAACAAGATTAATCCGGCTTGCTTCAGAAGAGTGGCATTTACCTGTTGAACAGATTATCCACTT
>OGQG01002620.1_pt1 | contig 10145 bp, 9 predicted proteins | sample 1553201 | NCBI WGS metagenome assembly OGQG01 (sample SAMEA2579925, study PRJEB22360) | human gut metagenome | biome: human gut; feature: human-associated habitat; material: faeces | place: Denmark | collected 2008/2010
TTGCCAAGGGCTACGGGGATTTGATAGCATTTCTTTACTAACTTTCCAGTTAATTACCGTTTGATATCGCCGTCTTCGGCATCCTCTTCTGTGGTAATGGCAAAAGCGATATTGGTGGCATGGTCTGCTACTCTCTCCAGTCCGGATACGATATCGGAGAAGATCATGCCGGCTTCGGGAGAACACTCTCCCTTGGTCAGACGCTCTACATGTTTCTTCTGCAGTTCGCGTTCCTTCTCGTCTACCTGATCCTCCAGAGTAACGATCTCCTGCATATGGGATTCATCGCTCTTGGCGAACATTTCTACAGCATAACGGATGATCTTGTTGACCATTTCCAGCATATCTCCCAGTTCCTTCTGGGCTTCCTTACTGATGGAAACGCCTTCCTCCTTACGCTGTCTGGCAGCATCCGCCACGTTCTCCGCATGATCACCGATACGCTCGATATCGTTCACCACATGGAACAGGGCACCCAGACTGTTCAAGTCCTCGATGGGCAGCGTGGTCTGGTTGATCTTCACCAGATAATCCGTGATGGCATGATTCAGGAAGTTGATATTTTTCTCTACCTCGTAGACCTCCGCAATGTCCTCTTCATCCAACGTGATCAGGGCATTCATGGCACGGTTCAGATTTTCCTCTGCCAGAGAAGCCATACGCTCCAGCTCCTTGATTACTTCTACCACTGCTGTGGCGGGGTTGAACACCACTTTGTCTCCAATATATTTCAGCTGATAGCTCTCTCTGTAACCCACCTTCTGGTCCTCGCCGGGTACGATCAGGTAAGTCATCTTCACCAGCCAGCTGGTGAACGGGAACAGCATGATTACCTGTGCAATCTTGATCAGCGTATGTGCATTTGCTACGAATCGGCCATTGTCCGCAGAGATGGACTTGATCAGTTCCACAATCTGGTCTCCTGCCACAAACAGGGCAATGTAGATGATCACTGTACCGATGATATTGAACAGCAGATGGATCAGTGCTGCTCTCTTCGCATCCTTTTTACCGGTCATGGAAGCTAACATTGCGGTAGCACAGGCACCGATATTACATCCCAGGATAATATACAGTGTAATAGGCAGTGGCAGCAGATCCTGATTGGCCAGCAGCAATACGATACTGACCGTTACGGAAGAGCTCTGGATAATGGCTGTCAGGGCAAATCCCATCAGTGTGGCTAAGAACGGATTCTTCAAAGACATCAGCAGATTTACCACCTGCGGCTCATTCTTCATGTTCGCCATAGCCTGGGACATGGTGCTCAGACCCACGAACAGAATACCGAATCCTACAACCACTTCCGCCACTTTGCGGACTTTTTCCTTTTTCGTGAACATCATCACAACCACGCCTACTAATAGAATCAGCGGTGCTATTTTCGATAAATTAAAAGATACCAGCTGTGAAGTGATGGTGGTACCGATGTTGGCACCCAGAATAACCCCAGCCGCCTGATACAGGTTCATCAGACCAGAGTTTACAAAGCTGACGACCATGACCGTACATGCAGAAGACGACTGGATGATACCGGTAAAAATAATACCGACGATCATACCCATGAAACGGTTCGTGGTAAAGATTTCCAGAATACGACGAAGTCTGGCACCTGCTACCTTCTCAATGGAATCACTCATCAACTCCATTCCGAATAGAAACAGTCCCAGCCCTCCTGCCATTGTCAATATTGTTCCAAAGCTCATTTTTAATCCCTCAATCTCTCTTGATTCTCTTCCGAAAAACCAAAACAATAATTTTCAAATTTATTCTTATATAAACAATCCAAAATATATTTTACGAGATAGAATAAAAACTTGCAATGTAAATTTTACTTTTCTTTTACTTTTCTTTACAAAACTTTACGCAATTTCTACCGTGTTTGCGTAAAACAGCTGTTTTTCCTACGCATTTCGACCATCCGCAATATCCCGGTCCAGCTGCTCCTTAAGTTCTTCCAGCGATCCAAATCTGCGTTCCGGGCGCCGAAATCTTTTCAAAGCCACCTCGATCTCCTGCCCGTAGATGTCCTGGTCAAAATCATACAGATAAGATTCCACCCCCATCACTTTTTCAGAAGAAACCGTGGGTTTGGTTCCCACATTGCTGATGGCCTTATAGACCTTTCCATTATGGCGCACCGCCGCATAGTAAACTCCGTTGGGCGGCAGAAGTTTGCCTGCGGGAGGCAGCAGATTCACCGTTGGAAATCCCAGGGTATGTCCGATATGATTGCCATGCTCCACTGCTCCCACCAGCGTATAAGGCATTCCCAGCATCTCTTCGGCCTCTTCCATCCGGCCCTCTTCCACCAGCTTGCGGATGTAAGTGGAACTGACTTCGATGCCGTTCACTTCGATCTTCTCTATGGTCTGGACGCAAAAGCCCAGATGCGGCGCCATTCTCTCCAGAAGTTCGGCATTTCCTGCGCCGTTCTTGCCAAAAGACAGATCCTCGCCTGCCGCCACAAACCGGGTATTCATCTGTTTGGCCAGAATCTCTGTTGCAAAACGCTCTGGCTCTGTGGCTGCAGTCTCCGTCGTAAGAGGAAACTCGATCAGAGTGTCGATTCCCAGACGTTCAAACAGGCGTCTTTTTTCCTCTCTGGTGGTCAGTTCTTTACCGTCAGACAGGCCGAACAGCACTGCCGGTGTAGGGTCAAAGGTGAACACGCACGCCGCCAGCCCATATTTTTTTCGGCCAAGAATCTCTTCCAAAAGTCTCCTGTGGCCCAGATGGACTCCGTCAAATTTACCGATGGCTACTGCTGTATCTTTTTCCAGATAAAAGTCTGTTGTTCCTGCAATGATTTCCAAGTCTATTTCCTGCTTTCTGTATTACTTGGGAAGATCTTCACGGGCTTGTACCATTTCTTCGTTTCATCATACGCATAAATGCCCACGAAGCTGTCATCCTCTCTGTAGATGCGCACCCACTCTCCTGCCGGATGTGTGGTCTGTTCCACAGTCTGTCCCGGATAAAAAGCATTCCCGTTATCGATCAGTTTCCGCCACTTTTTCTCCACATGCAACATGGGAAAATCCGAAAAAATACGGTCTGTGGGAAGCAGTGCTTCCTCCAGCCTCTCCTTGTCCCGAAGTTCCTGCAGCTGTGCAAGTGTCAGGGCATCTACCAGCCGGAATTCCCCGACTCTGGTGCGAACGAGGCTCTGCATGGTGCCGCCGCAGCACAGTTTTTCCCCAATATCGGCACAGAGACTGCGGATATAGGTTCCCTTGGAACATTCCACGCGGAATTTTACCACGGGAAACTTTATTTCCAGAATCTCAATCGCCGGCAGATCCACATGTCTTGCCTGCCGTTCCACTTCTTTGCCCGCTCTGGCCAGCTCATAAAGCTTTTTCCCATTGACCTTCAGTGCAGAATACATGGGTGGGATCTGGTCATAGCCGCCAACAAAACCGGCGATCGCTTCACGTACCTGTGCTTCACTCACCGCCACTTCCCGCTCTTCCAGAACGGTTCCCGTGATATCCTGGGTATCTGTGATCTGTCCCAGCAGAAGTTCTGCCACATATTCCTTGGTCCTGTCCGTCAGCATTTCACATGCTCTGGTAGCATTCCCCAGACATACAGGAAGCACACCGGTAGCCTGTGGATCCAGTGTACCTGTGTGCCCTATCTTTTTCTGCCGGCAGATCCCGCGAAGCTTGGCTACCACATCATGGGAGGTAAAGCCCGCTTCCTTATATACATTGATGATGCCGTCCATTAACCCTGTTCTCCCCGCAGTTGTTTGTCGATGTGCAGTGACAAATTGTTGACACAATCATGGAAGGTTCCCTTCATAGTGCAGCCTGCGGCACGTACATGTCCGCCGCCTCCGAAGAAAGATGCCACCTTCGCCACATCTACTTTCTCATTGGAACGCATGCTGACCTTGTACTCCAGTACGTTGGTCTCATACATGAAAATCGCACAGTCCACGCCCTTGATATTGCGCAACTGGTTCACAATGCCGTCCAGATCTCCCGGTACCGCATTGTAGAATTCCATGGTCTTGCGGTCCACCATGCTCACGATGCAGCGTCCGTCCATGAAACGAATGCTCTCCATCAGAGCTCTGCCCATGATCTGGGTCTGCAGATAGGTCTTCTGATAAAAGCTTTCCTCGATCAGCTTCGGGAAATTGAATCCGAAGGAGATCAGAAACGCTGCTGCCTGCAGCGTCTCTGATGTCGTATTGGAATACTGGAATACACCGGTATCATGGATGATGCCGGTATACAGCGCTTCCGCAATATCCTTGTCAATAAGTTCCGCATCCATAATGTGATACAGCACCTCACAGGCACTTCCCACTTCCGGACGGACCAGATTCACATCACCGCAACCGGAATTGCTGATGTGATGATCAATGTTGATCTTCTTTTTCGCATTCTGGAAATACGTCTCCGCATCTCCCAGACGATCCCCACTGCAATCCAGCGCAAAATACACATCAAAAGGCTCCTGCACGGGACATTCGGTCTGAATCTCATCGTATCCTTTCAGATAGGAAAACTCTTCGGACGGCTTCTGCAGATATACGGTAACTTCCGCTTCGGGAAGGAGTTTACGCAGATACATCTGTAAGGAAAGACATACACCCACACAGTCTCCATCCGGACGAATATGTCCGCTGATGCCGATCTTTTTCGCACCCAGACATTCTTCACGCAAATCCATTACTCGTCACCTTCCTCTGTTTCTTCCGTATCTTCCACCACTTCATTTTCCGGCTTCTGTGCCTGTTCATCCGCTGCAATGACCTCATCGATCTTGTGGGACATATTGACACCGTATTCAATGGACTGATCCATCACAAAAGTGATATCCGGAGTATTACGCAGATTGATGGTACGAGCCAGTTCTCTGCGGATAAAGCCTTCGGCGCTCTTCAGTCCCTGCAGGGTAGACTTTCTGACTTCCTCGTCTCCCAGCACGCTGATCCATGCCTTACAGCTCTTCAGATCCGGTGCCACTTCCACAGCGACCACACTGGTCCAGGGACTGATCCGGGGGTCCTTGAGACCGCCCCGGATGATCTCTGCCAGAACGCGCTGTACTTCCCCGTTCACACGGGTATTTTTCACACTATTCTTTCTCATTCTTATTCCTTCTTAATTCTTTCCTGCGGGTATCGTAGACGTCTTGGCGAGCATCCGCGAACAGAATGCGTTTCGCGTAACCCCGTTGAAAAACGTCGGCACTTGAATCTTGCAAGCAAAGCGCAGGAAGATTCTTAGTGTCCGCTACGTTTTTTTCAGAGTGCGAGCGTGGGTAAGCGGAATGCATCTGCGAACGGATGCGTTCTAGTAACCTACCGTGGTACTTCCACCATGATATATGCTTCTACGATATCCAGCTCCTGCATCTTGTCAAAGCCTTCGAATACGAGACCACACTCATATCCGGCCTTAACCTCCTTCACATCATCCTTGAATCTCTTCAAGGAAGCCAGGTTGCCTTCGAAGATCTGCTCGCCCTCACGGGTGATACGAACCTTACAGCCTCTCTGGAACACACCGTCCAGAACATAGGAACCTGCGATGTTACCGATAGCGGATGCCTTGAAGATCTGACGAACCTCTGCATGACCGATAACCTTCTCCTCGTATACGGGATCCAGCATACCCTTCATGGCAGCTTCCACATCTTCGATAGCCTGGTAGATGACCTTGTACAGACGTACATCCACGCCCTCTCTCTCTGCGGTTGCCTTGGCAGTCGCATCGGGACGAACGTTGAATCCGATGATGATCGCGTTGGACGCACTTGCCAAAGATACGTCGGACTCATTGATGGCACCTACGCCGCCGTGGATACATTTAACTACTACTTCTTCGTTGGACAGCTTCATCAGGGACTGTTTTACAGCCTCGACACTACCCTGTACGTCAGCCTTGACGATCAGGTTCAGTTCCTTCAGATTACCCTCCTGGATCTGGCTGAACAGATCATCCAGGGACATTCTGCCCTTGGTCTCTTCCAGCATCTTTTCCTTGTTCTGTGCCAGATAGGTCTCCGCATAGGATTTTGCTGTCTTATCATTATCATGTGCCAGGAATACTTCACCTGCACTGGGAACATCGGACAGGCCCAGGATTTCTACAGGGGTAGACGGTCCTGCTTCTTTTACTCTGCGTCCCTTATCATCGATCATGGCTCTTACCTTACCGTGTGCCACGCCTGCGGAAATGAAATCTCCCACATGCAGGGTACCTTTCTGTACCAGTACGGTAGCCACGGGACCGCGTCCCTTATCCAGCTCTGCCTCGATGACCAGACCTCTTGCTTTTCTCTTGGGGTTGGCCTTGAGTTCCATGATATCTGCGGTCAGCAGGATCATGTCAAGCAGCTGGTCGATACCTTCTCCGCTCTTCGCAGATACCGGTGCAAATACGGTACTTCCGCCCCAATCCTCGGGGATCAGCTCGTACTCTGCCAGCTCCTGTTTTACACGGTCAATGTTGGCTGAGGGCTTATCGATCTTGTTCACTGCTACGATGATCTCCACACCTGCTGCCTTTGCATGGTTGATCGCCTCTACGGTCTGGGGCATTACGCCGTCGTCCGCTGCTACTACCAGGATAGCAATATCGGTCGCATTGGCACCACGCATACGCATGGCGGTAAATGCTTCGTGTCCGGGAGTATCTAAGAAGGTGATCTTACGGTCTCCCACATTTACAGTATAAGCACCGATGTGCTGGGTGATACCACCTGCCTCACGATCGGTTACGTTGGTCTTACGGATAGCGTCTAACAGGGAAGTCTTACCATGGTCAACGTGACCCATAACACAGATTACGGGAGGTCTCTCCACCAGATCTGCCTCGTCCTCTTCATCTTCCTTCAACAGTTCTTCGATGACATCTACCTTGACCTCTTTTTCACAGAGAATGTCATATTCCATGGCAATGTTCTCTGCATCTTCATAGGAGATCTCCTGGTTCACGGTTACAATCTTACCTTCCAGGAACAGCTTCTTGATGATGGCTGCGGGCTGTAACTTCATCTTCTCAGCCAGTTCTTTGATGGTAATGGATTCCGGCAGCACGATCACCTTGATCTGCTCTTCCTGTACCTCTTCCTTCTTCTTTTCCGGCTTGATGAAACGTCCGGGCTTGTTCTTCAGCGCGTCCTCGTCCTCGTAGATATGGTCCTTCTTGGAACGCTTGTTGTCCTTCTCCTGGCTGAAACGTCTCTTTTCATCTTCGCGCTTCTTCTCAAGATCCTTGCCTGCAGGTTCCGGAGCGAAGCCCTTATTCTGTCTGTTATCTCCGAATCGATTACCCGATCCGCCATTGCCTCTTTGGTCGCGGCCGTTATTGCCGTAACCGCGCTCACCGTTGCCGTTACCGCGGCGATCACCCTGACCGCCTTCCATACCCGGACGACCCTGTCTGTTAAATCCGCCTCCCTGAGGTCTGCCATTGCCCATACCTCCTCTGTTACCATTCTGTCCGCCCTGACGGTTACCCTGTCCGTAGCCACCCTGACGATTGTCACGATTGCCGTCTCTGTTGTCACGGTTGTAACCGCCCTGGCCACGCTCGTTCTGTCCACGGTTGTCACGATTATTCTGACCGTAACCGCCCTGACGGTTATCGCGGTTGTCACGGTTACCGTTCTGAGGTCTGTCTGCCGGTCTGGTCTGTGCCACATTCTGTGCAGGCTGTGCTGCCTGAGGTGCCTGTGCGGCTGCAGTATTCTGTACTGCCTGCTCCTTTACCGGTGCCTGTGTCTGAGGCTTTTTCGCAGGCTGCTGTCCACGGTTGCCGGGTACCATTGCCACGCTGGGAGTGGGAGACGGAGGGGTCAGCGGCTTGATGGGACGTACGGGAGCCTGTGCCTGAACACGGTTGCCGTAGGAATTATTCTGGTAACCATTGTTCTGGTATCTGCCGCCCTGATTCGGACGCTGTCCGCCTGCATTTCTCTGTCCCTGTCCACTCTGACCACCCTGACGCTGTCCGGGCATCTTGGAATTCTGAGGGTTGCTAACGAAAATAATCTTTTTCTTCTTTTTCGTCTCCTCAGTAGATTTGGTCTCCTCGGAAACTTTCGTTTCCTGAGCCTTTGCTTCCCCTGCGGGTGCCTGAGCCTTTTCCTCAGCAGGCTTTGCGTTTTCGGTATTTACCGGAGCTTTCTGTGCTGCGGGTGCAGCTGCTTTTTTCTTTCCGAGGCTGTTGCGTACCAGTGCTGCCGCATCCTCTTCCAGCGAGCTCTGTGCTGCTTTTGCCTCAATTCCTTTTTCCTGTAAAAAACTTAATATATCCTTACTCTGTAGTTCCAATTCTTTTGCGAGTTCATGTACTTTGATTTTCGCCATGCTTTCCTCCATTCTGCCTAACCGGGCAAATTCGCTTCCAATTGCTTGATGAGTGCATCTGCCAGTCCCGCATCACACACACCTACCGAAGATCTCAGATCCCGGCCGATGGCCCAGCCGAGTTCTTCCTTCGTGCCATATTCATATACCGGGACTTCATAATAGGAACATTTGTCGTGAAACAACTTTTTCGTATTGGCCGATGCATCCTCTGCAACGATCACCAACATGGCAGAACCTTTTTTCACAGCGTCCTCCGTCTGGAATTCACCGCTTACCAGGTTACGCCCCCTCATCGCAAGTCCCAAAAGGGAATAAATCTTATTCTGTTTCAAGCTGATCAAACTCCTTTTCCAGTGTATCATATACCTCAGGAGAAATACTCATCTTGAAAGAACGTTCTAATCCTTTATTCTTCCGGGCTTTCTGCAGACATTCCTTCTGTCTGCATATATATGCACCACGTCCGTTTTTTTTGCCGGTTGCATCCAGACATATCTCATCTTCCGGCGTTTTCAGGACACGCAGCATTTCTTTTTTGCCTTTCATTTCTCCGCAGCCTACGCACTGCCTCAGTGGAATCTTTTTTGCCATTGATTATTCCTGCTCTCCATCAAAATCGTCTACGGTATCATCTTCATAATCATCCACATAGTCCTCATAACGGAAGCCGGGAGCATCCTTGGCCTGAGTCTCGGACTTGATGTCGATCTTGTAGCCGGTCAGTCTTGCTGCCAGTCTTGCGTTCTGACCTTCCTTACCGATAGCCAGAGACAACTGATAATCGGGTACGACTACCTTTGCGGTCTTCTCATCGGGATCTGCAAATACTGCTACGATCTTGGCAGGAGAAAGTGCATTCTGAATCAGGTTACCGGGGTTCTCATCCCAGTTCACGATATCGATCTTCTCACCGCGCAGCTCTTCCACGATAGCATTGACGCGGGCACCATTCATACCTACACAGGCGCCGACAGCATCTACATTGGGGTTATTGCTCCATACAGCGATCTTGGTACGGCTTTCTGCCTCTCTGGCAATGCTCTTGATCTCTACGGTACCGTCCTTGATCTCGGTAACTTCGGACTCGAACAGTCTCTTTACCAGTTCCGGATGGGTACGGCTGACATTGATGCGGGGTCCCTTCGGGGTGTTCTTTACTTCCACAATGTAAACCTTGATACGCTCGGTGGGCTTGAATACTTCGCCCTTTACCTGCTCGTTCTCGGTCAGCATGGCATCTGCCTTACCCAGATTGATGCTGATGTTCTTGCCTACATAACGCTGTACTACGCCGGTCACAACATCCTTTTCCTTCTCGTAGTACTGGTTGTAGATCACGCTTCTCTCTTCCTCACGGATCTTCTGTAAGATCACGTTCTTCGCGTTCTGGGTCGCGATACGGCCGAAATCATGGGAATCAATGGGGATCTGGACGATGTCGCCAAGGACATGTCTCGGAGCGATCATTCTTGCGTCGGCGAGGCTGATCTGTGTGATCGGGTCCTCCACAGTCTCAACGACCTCTTTTTCCATATATACAGAATAGTCGCAGCCATCCGGATCAATGATGACTTTCACATTGTCAGCTTTGCCGAAATGGTTCTTGCAGGCTGTGAGAAGTGAATTCTCAATTGCCTCCAGCAATGTGTCCTTACTGATGTTGTACTCTTTTTCGAGTATATTCATCGATTCCATCAGTTCCTTGTTCATTTTTTATCCTCCTTATTAAAAATCGAATGCCAGACGGATTAAGGCAATGTCTTTTCTATTGAATGTACTCTCGGAACCATCCTCGTAGCGGATC
>OGQG01002621.1_pt1 | contig 10143 bp, 9 predicted proteins | sample 1553201 | NCBI WGS metagenome assembly OGQG01 (sample SAMEA2579925, study PRJEB22360) | human gut metagenome | biome: human gut; feature: human-associated habitat; material: faeces | place: Denmark | collected 2008/2010
TGCCAATGTGAGGTAGCGAGAGCGTGCCTTCGGGGAATTCGTTCATTTGCACATTTATACAAACCTCCGTAAATTTTTTATTTGTCTCGAACCATCGCTACAAACTTCTCATGAATCCTGGTATCGTTATCCAGTTCCGGGTGAAATGCAAATGCTATTTGATTTTTATACTGCACACCGACAATTTTCCCATCGACCGTGGCAAGGACTTCCACGCCATCTCCGGTCTCTGCGACATATGGTGCACGGATGAAGGTCATCGGGACTTCTCCAACGCCTTTTAATTCAGCGACGGTATGGAAGCTTCCAAGCTGTCTGCCATAGGCATTGCGGCGGACGCACATCGGGATTGTTCCAAAGTGACATCCTTCCTGGCCTTCCACCTCTGAGGCAAGCAAAATCAGCCCGGCACAGGTTGCAAGGACCGGCATGCCGTTTTCTATCTGTTCTTTTATCGTATCAAACATGCCCAGCTCTTTTAAAAGCTTTCCCTGGACGGTGCTCTCGCCGCCGGGAAGAATGATGCCGTCATAAGGTGTTTCCAGGTCTTTTGCCTGGCGAAGCTCGATACAGTCGACACCGAGACGTTTCAATACATTTTCATGTTCTGCGAAAGCACCCTGTAGTGCTAAAACTGCAACAGTCATTATTTTCCTCTTTCTGCCATCAGTAAGGCGATTTCCTGTTCATTGATGCCGACCATAGCTTCCCCGAGGTCTTCGGAAAGCTTGGCGATCAGTTTTGCATCGGTATAATTAGTAACAGCTTTTACGATCGCAGCTGCTCTCTTTTCTGGATTTCCGGATTTGAAGATACCGGAACCTACAAAGACACCTTCCGCACCGAGCTGCATCATCAGAGCAGCATCAGCAGGAGTAGCGACACCGCCGGCTGCGAAGTTTACAACCGGAAGTCTGCCGTTGTCATGTACATAGGCAACCAGTTCATAAGGAACCTGCAGTGTTTTTGCAGCTTCAAACAGTTCATCTTCACGCATACTGGTCAGCTTTGCGATTTCACTGTTCATTTTTCTCATGTGGCGTACGGCCTGCACGATATCCCCGGTTCCCGGTTCCCCTTTGGTACGGATCATGGAAGCACCTTCGTTGATACGTCTTAAAGCTTCTCCGAGGTCTTTTGCACCACAGACAAACGGAACACGGAAGTTGCGTTTGTTGATATGATAAACATCATCGGCAGGGGAGAGTACTTCACTCTCATCAATGTAGTCGATTTCGATCGCTTCGAGAACCTGAGCCTCCACGAAATGTCCGATACGGCATTTTGCCATAACCGGGATAGAAACAGCATTCTGGATGCCCTGGATCATTTTTGGGTCGCTCATACGGGAGACGCCGCCCGCTGCACGGATATCAGCCGGGATACGCTCCAGAGCCATGACTGCACATGCACCTGCAGCTTCAGCGATCTTTGCCTGTTCCGGTGTGGTGACGTCCATAATAACGCCGCCTTTTAACATCTGTGCCAGTTCTTTGTTCAATTTATATCTTTCATTTGTTGTATTCATGTTTAAACCTCCTGCTTTGTTTTTTGCAATCTTTACTTTTTACTGGTTTCGAATTATAATGGAAAAGTGACTATTATAAAATTGCCAAAATAGATATATTCAGTAAGGTCAGATTGGAGAAAATAATCAGATGCTGACATACAGTTTTACAAATACAGGGTCAGATTCGATGTATGAATATTTATATAAATGCATTCGAAACGACATAACACAAGGGAAGATTAAGGCAGGGGAGAAGCTGCCGTCAAAGCGTACTTTTGCAAAAAATCTGGGCATAAGCGTGATCACAGTGGAAAATGCCTATGGACAATTATTAGCAGAAGGTTATATTTATTCCATGCCAAAGCGGGGATTTTATGTCTCAGATCTGAGCAGTGCGACCATGGAAAAGAAGAAGGTCAGAAAGGAACAGCTGACGCTGACAGGGGGAGCGACTTCTTATTTTGCAGATTTTTCCAGCAATCAGACGGACAGCGAGATCTTTCCGTTTACCATCTGGTCAAAGACGGTGCGGGAAGTTTTAAATGACAATCAGAAGCAGCTGATGATCAATCCGCCCTGCGGGGGGATCCTGGAGCTGCGACAGGCGATTGCCCGGTATTTAAAGGAGTTCCGTGCCATGCAGGTCGAGCCGGAACAGATCATCATCGGAGCGGGGACAGAATATCTGCATGGACTTCTGATACAGCTTCTTGGAAATCACCGGATCTATGGAGTAGAGAATCCGGGCTATCATAAAATTGCCAGGATTTATGAAAATATGAAGGTAGAATATGCCAAAGTTACGCTGGATCAGGATGGTGTATCCATCCGGGAACTGGAAGAAAAAAGAGTGGATGTCATTCACACATCACCGTCGCATCATTTCCCAACCGGGATCGTGATGCCGGTCAGCAGGCGTTACGAATTGCTTGGCTGGGCGGCCAAATCGCCGGATCACTATATCATTGAAGATGATTATGACAGCGAACTGCGGCTGACCGGGAAACCATTTCCGACGCTGCAGAGTATTGATGTGTCAGATCGTGTTATCTATATGAATACGTTTACGAAAACGCTGGCATCAACCGTGCGTATCAGCTATATGGTGCTGCCGCCGACGCTGACGGAAATCTTCTATCAGAAGCTTTCTTTTTATTCCTGTACTGTTTCCAACTTTGAGCAGTATACCCTGGCAAAATTTATGGAAAACGGCAGTTTTGAAAAGCATATCAACCGGCTCAGGAACTACTATCAGACAAAGAGAGATGCGATTCTGCAAGTATTTCAGAAAGAGCCGCTTGGAAAATATGTCACCATCCGGGAAGAAGGGGCTGGGGTACATTTTCTGATGCAGATCCGTACAGAAAAAAGCGAGGAAGAGATCGTAACGGAAGCAAAGGGAAAAGGCATCAAACTGGCACCGCTGTCCCACTATTTTGATGGTGAAAAAGATGGGAATTTTGAAAACACGTACGTGATCAATTATTCTTCGGTGGATCTGACAAATATTGAAAAAGCAGCACAGATACTGGGCAAGATTGCGGGGGCATAGGAGAAAAATGGATAAAAATAAAGACAAAAAGCAGACTTATGTGCTGCGAGTACTGATGATGATATCCACTGTTGTCCTGATCATTCTGTTTTTTGCCACGATGTCCATGGTAGGGAAAATTCAGGGAACAGCACGCGTGGTCAACTATGCAGGGCTGGTACGTGGAAAGACGCAGCGTATCATTAAAATGGAAGATGCAGGTCAGGAAGAAGATGCGATGATAGATGATGTGGCAGCGTTTATTGACGGGCTGAGAAACGGAAGTGATTCGCTGAATCTGGTTCGTCTCGATGACTATGCTTTTCAGAGCAAAATGGAGGAACTGGATGACTATTTTCAGTCTCTTGAGCAGGAGATTTATCTGGTACGTGAAAAAGGCTATGAAAATAGCGAAATCATCGCCAAAAGTGAACAGTTTTTCCAGATCTGTGACGAAGCGACCGGACTGGCGGAGGCTTATTCGCAGAGAAAAGCATCTGCCCTGAACATTCTGGAAAAGATTGTTATGGCGGATATCGCGATTCTGATCGGGATTCTTGGCATCGAACTTTTCAAGGCTCTGAGGTATGCCGCCCAGAACCGGATTTTACAGAAAAAGGTTTATCTGGATGAAGCAACCGGACTGCCAAACAAAAACAAATGCGAAGAGATTTTAAATGACGAAACGGTTTTGGATGAGAAATATGTGACGGCGGTCTGTGTGTTTGATCTGAACAATTTAAGGACGATCAACAACAATCTCGGACATGATAAGGGAGATGAATATATCCGTAGTTTTGCACAGCAGATGCGTCTTGCAGTCCCGGAGCAGTATTTTGCCGGACGTAACGGTGGGGATGAATTTCTTGCAGTGCTGACGGATGTCAATCATACAGAAGTGGAAGAATGCCTGGAGGCGATACGCAGGCAGACGGAAAAATATTCCAGACTTCATCCGGAAATGCCGATCAGCTATGCGGCGGGATATGCACTGTCGAGTGATTTTAAGGATGCCACGATGCGGAGTTTGTTCCGGCATGCAGATAAAAACATGTATATTGATAAAAACCGTGCCAAGATGCAGGAGGCTGCAGAAAAGCAGAAAATGAAGCGAAAGCTTCTGGAAGAGGTCCGAAAGAAGGGGTACCATTTTTCAGACTGTCTTTACTGCGATGCCCTGCTGGATCAGTACGAAGTGCTCCGCTCCGGCGATGGATTTTTTCTGGCACAGGACGGCAATTATTCCGGTGCGGTGGAGCAGATCGTGAAAGAATTTTCAACAGAAGAGACAAGACGCCAGATCTGGTCAGGACTTCAGCTTGCACATATCAGTGAAACACTGACAGGCGAAAACCGGAAAACGGAAATTCTGTACTGCAAAGAGCTGGAAAATGGCAAGGTGAAAAGAGGCAGACTGACCTTATTGTTTGGCAATGACACGGGTGAGGGAAAACTGCATCATTTTCTGCTGGTATTTGAGACGTTCAGCGACAGCAGAACGGAAGAAACCAATGAAAAGTCACAGCTGATGCGTTATTATGAGCAGATGAAACAGTCCATTTTGGAAAACGGCAATTATGTGGATGCCCTGATGGAGACAGCACAGGCCGTTTATATGGTTGACCTGACACATGACCGGCTGGAAAAATTTTTTGAACATTCAAAAGAAAAAGAATTTAAGCTGGATCAGGAAACGCCGTGTTCTTACGGGGAATACTGCAAAAAGAGAAGTGCCTTTGTTACAGAAGAGACACTGGAAAATTACCGGATCGTAGATTCATCGGAAAAGCTGCTGAAGCGTTTTGGAGAAGGAACCAAACAGGTGACCGTAGAATACCGGGAAAAAGGTGTGGCAGAGGTTCTGGTGTGGCTACAGAAAACGGTTCTGATGTCACAGGAACTGGTATTTGATGAGAAAACAGGACAGGAAAGTGTGGTGATCCGCGGTATTATTCTGTTCAAAAACACCTCTGCTTTCCATGAAAAAGAAGAGGAAGAAAAAGAACGTTTGCAGTCCGCTTTCGAGGCGGCTGATTCGGAGAGCAAGGCGAAGACCGAATTTATGAACCGCATGAGTCATGATATCCGCACACCGATCAACGGTATTATGGGAATGCTGCATATCATCCGCAAAAGTGAGAAAGAGCCGGAAAAAGTAGAAGAATGTCTGGGAAAAATTGAACTTTCCACCAGTCATCTTTTGGCACTTGTCAATGATGTGCTTGATATGAGCAAAATTCAGGCAGAAGAAGTCGAAGAATCAGAGGAGGCATTTGATCTTGTTGAGTTGATGGATGAAGTGGCAAGCGTGATGGATGCCCAGATCACAGAAACCGGGATTTTACATAAGAAACATCGTAAAAATATCCGCCATACGCATCTGATCGGAAATCCGCTGCACCTGCGTCAGATCATGCTGAATCTGTTCAGTAATGCCGTGAAATACAACAAGACAGGCGGGCGTGTAGACACTTATGCGGAAGAAATTTCAGACGATGGAACCACAGCCATGTATGAATTTAAGATTGTGGATACCGGGATTGGTATGAGTCCGGCCTTTGTGAAAGAAGAGCTTTTCAAGCCATTTACGCAGGAAAAATCAGCAGATGCCAGAACACAGTATAAAGGCACCGGGCTTGGCATGTCGATCGTGAAAGGGCTGGTTGAAAAAATGAACGGAACGATCTGGGTTGAGAGCGAGCCAGATCAGGGAACGACGTTTATTTTCCGGATGCCGTTTCAGATTGATACGAGTGTATCCGGTCAGATGGGTCCGGAGAAAAAAGAGGAAAATGTAGATTTTTCCGGTATGAACATTCTGCTTGTGGAAGATAATGAGATCAATATGGAAATCGCACAGTTTTATCTGGAAGAGGCCGGGATAGAGGTTGATCCGGCGTGGGACGGACAGGAGGCAGTGGAGAAATTTGCACAGTCGGAGCCGTATGCTTATGATATGATTCTGATGGATATCATGATGCCGGTGATGGGCGGACTTCAGGCGACAGAAAAAATCCGCAGCATGGAGCGTGCGGATGCAAAAACCGTTTCCATTCTGGCAATGACTGCACAGGCTAATGCAGAAAGCAGCAGTGAATGTCGGAAGGCAGGAATGAATGATTATATCGAAAAACCGATCGAGGCCGAAAAACTGTGGGAGATTATTTCAAAAAATCTGACCGAAAAAACGTTATGATGGGCAGAAAAGTGACTGCACGGAGTACAGATCCATTTGCATGGCATCTTTTGGGCATGATATCATATTTATAGTAGAAATATCGTTTTTCGGGGACCACAGAATGTTATATCGTATGGCCGGATATTGCCGTCTGTCTAAAGAAGACGGGGAAAACAGAATAAGTGAAAGTATCGAAAATCAGAAAAAACTGATTTTGGAATATGTGGATAAAGCCGGGGATATGAAGCTCGTCAGGATGTATATTGACGACGGATATTCCGGGCTTTATTTTTCGAACCGCCCACAGTTTCAGCAGATGATGGCGGATATTTACAAAGGAGAGATTCAGGGAGTGATCACAAAAGATATTTCAAGACTTGGGCGTGAGCATATTGAAACAGGGAATTATATTGAGCGTGTGTTTCCGTCACTTGGCATCCGTTATGTTGCGATTTTAGATGGTGTGGATTCGCTTTGCCACAGCAATGAAGAGCTGGCTCAGTTCAAGGCACTGCTCAATGATATGTACAGCAGAGATATTTCAAAGAAGATACGGGGAACTTTCCAGGTACAGAAAAAGCAGGGGAAATATATGTCCGGTTTTGCACCTTATGGCTATCGAAAAGACCCGGCTGACCGTCATCGCTTTCTGATTGATGAGGCAGCAGCGGAAACAGTGCGTAACATCTATACTCTTTATCTGGAAGGCGTTTCCGTACAAAAGATAGCAGAACGGTTGAACAGACAGCAGATTTTGCCGCCGACCGAGTATAAAAGAAAAATCCAGAAATTAAGTTATGTAAACCGTCAGGGAAAAAATCAGGTGCAGAAATGGAATGCACCAACGATTTATAACATTTTGAAAAATCAGGTATATACAGGGGCGATGGTTCAGCACAAGACAGAGAAAATATCCTATAAAATCGAAAAATACAGAAACATTCCGATGGAAGAACGTTATGTGGTGGAAGGAATGCACGAGGCGATCATTTCAAAAGAATTATTTGCAATGGCACAGGAAAAACGGCAGAGATTTAAAAACAGAAATTCCTGAAAAACAGTTATTGACAAATGGTAAAAGTATGGTAACATATATATAAAATAATTATATATAAAAATTTTATATATACAAAAGGGGTGAGTATATGTACTATTATCCGGTGTCAGCTGTTCTGACGGAATGTCTGATCCTTTCGGTCGTGGAACAGCAGGATTCCTACGGTTATGAGATCAGCCAGACGGTGAAGCTGGTTGCGGCGATCAAGGAATCGACGCTGTATCCTATTTTGAGAAAGCTGGAGACGGGCGGATATCTGACTACTTATTCCGAGGAATTCCAGGGGCGGAAACGAAAGTATTATTCCATCACGGAAGAGGGACGCAGGCAGCTGGCATATCTGAGGAAAGAATGGCGGGAATATCGCAATACTGTAGATGATATTGTGGAAGGGAGAGTGAAAAAATGACGAGACAAGAATATATGGAAGAGCTGAAGAAATATCTGAAGCGGCTTCCGCAAGAAGATTTTGACAATGCCATAGAGTACTTTTCGGAATATTTTGAAGAGGCAGGTCCTGAGAAGGAACAACAGGTTATGAGAGAACTTGGTGAACCAAAAGAGGCAGCAAGAGAACTGTTTCTCAATCTTTTGCAGGAGAGCGTAGAAAAGGATCAGGATATTGTGGAAGAGAAAGCACCGGTCTTAAAAGGAAAGAGACGTTCTCCGGGCAAGATCATTCTTCTTGTATTCCTGGTTCTATGTGCATCACCGGTCAGCCTGGCACTTCTGGCATTTGTTTTTGCAGTGCTGTGTGCGGTGATCCTCACTGTTGCGGCAGTGATTTTTTCGATTGGTATTACCGGCATTGCGGCGATAGCCGGAGGTATTGTGACCATCGGGGTTGGGGGCTCTTTGATCCTGAAATCTGCTGCAGCAGCCTGTATGATGGTCGGAGGTGGATTCCTGATGACGGGAATTGGAATCCTCGCAGGTCTTTTGACTGTATATATCTGCAAATGGTGTGCAAATGGGATCGGACGTCTGGTCAACAGACTTGTAAGAAAGAAGGTGCATAAGAATGAATAAGACTGCAAAAACAGCAATGATAACAGCTCTAACGCTCTGTGTGGTGGGAATGGTTCTTTCAACAGCAGGATATTTTGCAGGTGGAAAGGATTTCAACGATAGTTCCGGACATGTATATGTATCCGGTGGAACAGATTCTGCAAGGAAAAATCTTGAGGTTATGGAAAAGCAGCAGATAAATGCTTTTACAAAACTGAATGTAGATTTTCAAAATTTTGACCTGGATATCAGAAAATCAGGTGATGACTGCTATTACATGGAATATCGAATGGAAAAAGGCGGTAATGAAAATCCACTGACATGGGAAAACAAAGATGGTGAGCTTACGCTTCAGGAAACTTCCGGCGGAAAAGGAAGTTATTATATAAGTTATGATCTTGGAAATCTGCTGCATCATACCGAGACGCAGAAACAGGAAGAAATCAATACAGTGATTCTCTATGTACCGCAGGATGCACGGTTTTCCGAAGCCAGGATTCAGCTTGCCGATGGAGATCTGACTGCAGAACAGTTCTCATGCAAAAATATGACAGCAAACTTTTTGGATGGAGATATGATACTGGATCAGGGAAAATTTGCAGATGGAGTCATTACACTTGCCGATGGCGATCTGAAGACAAATCACAGCAGCTTCAGCGGTAATTTGGAAATAAACAATTCAGACGGAGATGTTTTCATACAAATGGAAAACGGCAATGCAGCAAAGATGAATATTCACCTGAAAACCACAGATGGAGATGTGATCACAGACAATCTGCCGCAGGGCAAATCGGAACGCAAAGAAGACAGCTCTCTTTACGAAAACAATGTCGATGGTGCCACATCAACGCTGAATGTAATATGCAGGGACGGAGATATTACTTTGATCGAATCTGCAAAACAATAAAAGTTATCTCTATATGGCTCACATGACGGGACTTCACTTCTGGAAACATACATCGACATGATTTCCGGTATGTGGAAGAATGTGATCTGTGTGGGCACCGGAAATGAAGGGAACACAGGCGGGCATATTTCAGGAAAGCTTGGTCAGCAGGAAGAGAGAATCCTGGAATTCGGGATTTCGCAGCAGGAGCCGGTGATGAACATTCAGCTCTGGAAGTCGTACGTTGATCAGTTTCAGATTATATTGATTCATCCGGATGGTGAAAGCTTCGGACCGCTTCAGGAGCGTCTTGGAGCACAGAGAATCCTGGCCGGGAATACAGAGATTCTGATCTATTACGGAGAGCCGAAGCCCTACACTACCGCTCAGGAGATTTATTTTGATTTTATCCCAAAAGGTTCTTATGTCGATGACGGCGTCTGGAAGATCCGTCTGATTCCGCAGAAGATCGTGGAAGGAAATTATCATCTGTGGATGCCGTCTGCCGCTCTTTTAAATCCATTGACGCACTTTTTTTCGCCAACGGTTGACACGACTCTGACCATTCCTTCAACGGCAAGGAATGTGGTTGCAGTCGGAGCTTACAATGCACGCCTTATGACATATGCTCCGTTTTCCGGCCGTGGTTACACAAGAGGAAACACACAAGTAAAGCCGGATATCGTGGCACCTGGCGTAGATATCGTGACAACCGCTGTGGGAGGTTCCTACACAGGTGTGACCGGAACCTCTTTTGCCACGCCGTTTGTGACAGGGTCAGCGGCACTGATGATGCAGTATGGCATCGTACAGGGAAATGACCCGTTTCTTTATGGAGAGAAAATCCGGGCATATCTTCAAAGAGGTGCACAGAGATTAACAGCACTTGTGGGATATCCGAATGAGATTGTGGGGTATGGGGAGGACGTTATAATAAGGTTACATTGAAGAAAGTCAGTAAAATCAAGTGTTT
>OGQG01002626.1_pt1 | contig 10131 bp, 7 predicted proteins | sample 1553201 | NCBI WGS metagenome assembly OGQG01 (sample SAMEA2579925, study PRJEB22360) | human gut metagenome | biome: human gut; feature: human-associated habitat; material: faeces | place: Denmark | collected 2008/2010
CGGGGACTGATGTTGTTCAGATTGGCTGTATGACGGCTCCATTCCGGACCACTGTGTACGGCGTAATGCTTGGCGCATGCAAGTAGTTTGCGGTACTTCTCATTTTCAGGTCCCTGCAATCCTTTTACTACTGCAATGCCCATTTGAGAAGTCAGGTAAGGATCTTCCCCGTAGGTTTCCTGACCACGTCCCCAGCGGGGATCACGGAAGATGTTTACATTGGGAGTCCAGACGGAGAGACTGTGGAAACGGACGTCTTCCAATCCATTGCGTACGCGCTCGTTGTGTTTGGCACGCATTTCATCGGAGACTGCATTGAAGATTTCGAATACCAGTTTGTCATTGAATGAAGCGGCCATTCCTACAGGTTCGGGGAAGACGGTTACATTTCCTTGATTGGCTACCCCGTGAAGGGCTTCACTCCACCAATTGAATTTCTTTATTCCCAGGCGTGGAATGGCTTCCGAATCATCACACATCAAGAGAGCTTTCTCTTCTAAAGTCAAGCGTTTCACTAAATCCTTCGCTCTTTCTGCCGGACTTAGTTCAGGATTCTGATACGGCAATGTTTGTCCCCACCCCGATAGGGAGAATAACAAACCACAGGTTACTAATACCTTTTTCATAATGATGTTATTTTCATGGTATAAAATTATGTTTTTATCTAAGGATGATATTTCTCCAGTATTTTAATTTCGTCTCCCGAAATATCGACCTCGAACAATGTTGGTTTTCGTGGCCCCGGGTTCTCGGAGTCGAGGCTTTGGTGATGCAGACACATCAGCAACTTTCCGTCGAATGTACGGAACAACATACCGTGCCCTGAGTTATTGGATATCAGAGGAGTATTGCACTGAACCCAGGGACCGGCAAGTTTATCCGACTTGGAGTAAGCTGCTCCCTGCGCACAACGGTTGTTGTTCCAACTGGACCATAGCATACCTAAACGTCCCGTACCCGTCCGGAATAGGAATGGGCCGTCTGCCACGTAGCCTTCTAGCGCCATACCGAAAGTGAGCTCACCTATCGATTTCATTTCTCTTGGCCATGGAGCATCGGATGCTCTGAAAAGGGTGGTAGAGGTTCCCATTGATTCTGATAGATCCGGAGCAAGTTGGATGTAGTTGATTATACCGTTTACGGTTTGCATCCATTCGTGACAAAATACCATATAGGGCACTCCGTCTTCTTCCCAGAAACTACCGTCGAGTGTAGACCAGCCTTCCGGCAGGTAGTTCTTGTCGCTGATGGGGTGGTAGGGGCCTGCTACTTTGTCGGATGTAAGGATATGGGTAGCACGGCGTTGTACATTGTATCTGTTAGGTACAGTGTCTACTATGATCTTGGGATTGGTGAAGGTGACAAAACAATAGTATTTGTCTTTATATTTATGGAGCTCCGGGGCCCATATTCTTGGAGCGGTCCCAATCCAGGAGGTTGTATCTACAGTAATGTATTGATAGGGGCCTGTCCACATCTTTAGATTCGTGCTTTTCCATAAACTACCGCCACTTCCAACCAGATAATACATTTGTGTTTCTTCATCGGCCAGGATAAAAGGATCGCTTAGCTGCAAAGAGTCAAAGCAAGTGGTGTCTATCTTATCTCCTTCCTTGCCGCCGATAAATGCATATTGCTTTACCGGTTCCGGGCTCTTAATCTGGTTACAGGCAACCAGACTAAGAACGAACAGAGTTATTGTGAAATGAAACAGTATCTTCATAGTTGCAAGTATTATTAAAACTACATCTGTATTATTTGAAGCATCATTTGAATATTAAGCCTGCAAATTGATGCAATGAACGCCGCCAGGTGAGCCATTCGTGGGCTGTACCGGGAGATTCGTAATAGGTATGGTTGATGTTTGCTTTAGTCAGTGCATCATGGAACTCCGTTACATTTTTAAAGCGTGCGGCTTCTTCAGTTCCCAAGCTGATATACAGTGTTTTCACTTTTTGATTGAAAGCCTCTGCATCAGCAAAAACGCCGTTGTAGGCTGTATTCAGTTCATTGCTGTTCATCCTTCCTCCACCGCTGAATCCGCCGATATGGGCAAATTTATCTAAATGGGCCAGCCCGATGCTTACAGCCTGGAAACCTCCCATTGACAAGCCGGCTATGGCACGATGTTCCCTGTCGGGCAAAGTACGGTAGTTTTTATCAATCATGGGTACCAGTTCATTGACAACCACCCGTTCAAAAGTATTGAAGTTGAATCTGCCTTTTGGCCCCGTTCCTTTTTCTTTGGGATCTGTAGCATATCCTCTGTCCATGACTACCAGCATGGGAACGGCTTTTTGGCTGGCAATCAGGTTATCCAGAATGTTGTCCGCCTTTCCCTGGTTCGACCATCCGGTTTCGTCCTCTCCGCTACCATGTTGAAGATATAGTACGGGATACCTCTGAGTGTTGTTCTCGTCATAACCTGCCGGAGTATATACGAGGCACTTTCTCCATGCTTGCGTGATGTCGGAGTAGTACATCTGTGTGCGGACTTCACCGTGTGGAACGTGCTGAGGCAAATAGTAATCTACTCCTTCCTCCGGAATTTCAATGCCGCTTGACATCCGGCCGCATCCGTAGAACAATTCACTGGAAGGATCGGCTACGGAACACCCGTCTATCTCCAGAAAATAATAGTGGAAACCGGGTACTTGTGGTTCGGAGGTTACTTCCCAAATACCGTCTGCGTTTTTGGTCATGGGATATTTTTTCATTAAGTCCAGTTTTACTGAGTCTGCATCGGGGGCATTTACCCTGACGGTTACTGATAAATCCGGATTTACCACCGGATAACTGATACCGAGGATATTGGTAGATGCCGATACCGGTGCAGTTGCTTCTTTTTCTTTGGGTTTCTGTGCACATCCGGCAATCAGGGAAGCGATCAGAGTTGTATATAAGATGGATTTCAGTTTCATAGTCTGATTATTTAAAGATAAGAGGTGTAAATTGATAGAGGCAGCGTCGCCAGGTGAGCCATTCGTGGGCTGTGCCGGGTGACTGGTAGAATAGGCTGTTGATTCCTTTCTTACTCAGTGCTGCATGCAGCAGTTCGGCGTTGGGACCTTCTTCTTCACCGATTCCCAGCCAGATGAACTTGAAATCTTTATTGAATGCGGCGGGATCTTTGAAAGCGCCTCCGTACAGTGCATCTATATCCGTATTCTTGTCTATGGGTAATGCTCCGCTGAATGATCCGATGTAAGAGAATAAATCCCGGTGGTGCAAAGTGGTCTCCAGGGTTTGCTTGCCTCCCCATGACAAGCCTGCCATGGCACGGTTCTTTTTGTCCGTCAATGTACGGTAAGTCGAGTCGACAAGTGGAATTACGTCTTTCACCATCATGTCTTCAAAGGCAACGAATGCTTCTACTGATGAGCGGGTATTCGGTTGTTGTTCGGGATATTTGTTTCCCGCATATACGGCATATCCGCAGTTCATCACTACGATCATCGGTTCGGCTTTTCCACTGGCTATCAGGTTGTCGAGGATGGCGCCGATACATCCCTGATTGGGCCAACCTCTTTCATCTTCACCACCTCCATGCTGCAAATACAGGACGGGGTAACGCTTATCCGGATTTTTCTCATATTCGGCAGGGGTGTATACATACATTCTGCGCCATTCATCACATACTTTCGAGTAGAAATTGCGGGAACGGAGTGCCCCTTGCGGTACACCTTTCTGCGGTAAGTAGAAGTCTACTTTTTCCTCGGGCACTTCGAAGGCGCTTGCCTGGCGGCTCATCCCGAAGTAGGAATAGGTTGAGGCGTCAGTAACCTGCAGGCCCCGAGTAGTAGTGGAAACCGGGCACTTGCGGAGAAGATGTGAGTTCCCATGTTCCGTCCTGTCCTTTTTGCATTTCGTAGGGACGGTCGAGAACGATTTGCACGCTCTTTGCATCGGGAGCTTTTACCTTGAAGGTCACAGTCCGGTCGGGGTTCACCATGGGATATTGGGCATTTGGAATATTGGTAACCGATGGTATTCCCTGCGCCCACATCGTTCCTGTGATAATGGAACAGAATATTATTGCGCTTCCCGTCCTGATAATTACTCTTGATAATTTCTTTCTTTTCATGGTTCGTCTTTTTATACTTTTCAAGAAAACTATTCGAATATTAATGTAAAGTTGCAAAAGTAAAAGTAATCCCCCTCAAGTAGGAGTACAAAACTGTTTTTGAGGAGGATTTTTCTTGCTGCCAGACCTATTACATACTCATTCTCGCTCCCTGATTTTGGAATCATCGAAGGTAGCATTGTATAGGTTGCTGATTATTTTCATACTATTCATTTTCGTAGTCGGTTTACTTAATTATTAATGTGAATCAGCAGTTGGCTTGCCGATATTATTTTGTTGCCCATCCGTTAAGTTGATGAAGTTCTTTGTTTAAGTCTATAACATCTTTTGGAAATGGGAAGTATTCATGTTTACCCTTTACAAAGCCATAAGAGTTTGCAGGTAAATTTTGAATTACTGATAAAGGATGAGTCAACACAGCACGCAGATGATGCTCTTTTCCAAAGTATGGTGTACCTTCAATGAAGAAATCGTCATACAGTTGTGGAACCTGGTCTACCACTGCATCCTGACATTCCTTAGCAATGCCCCAACGAACGATATCGTGGAAACGGCAAGTCTCAAACCAAAGTTCGTACTGCTTTTCATCACGGAGAGTCTGAATTGTGAGTTCTGTTTCAGGAGCTTCTGCACGTTTCTGAATGGCATTCAGGTATTTTTTGCCTTCAGGTATATTACCAGTTTCAAGACAAGCCTCTGCATAAAGCAGATATGCTTCTCCCAATCTGGCGATACGGAATGATGCAGAATTATGAACATCGCTAATAGCCATATTACGATCGTTAGGAGATTCTATATTCTTGACTTCCATATATATACCATGTGAAAACAGACCATCTGTACTTTTGATACCGCGTTTGGGGTCTTTTTTCTTATCAGCAAGAGACATTTCATTTCCGTTAGCATCGAAATCCGTTTCCCAACCACAGAGTTCAGAGTCGTATAAGAACTCGTCTGGAGTAAGGAATGTAGCTTTGCGACGTGGACCGTCACCATCATTTTCATACATTTTTTCAGCGAACTTCCAGTTGATGGCACCACCGCCCCAACCATCATTAGCACCGCAAATAGATGCACGAGAACCTAAACGGTCATAACGCCAGTTCAATACGTTGTTGACCATCCAACCTCCACGGAAGATATTACTCCAAAAACCTTTATCTGCGTTACCAAAACGGTTAGCCTCAAAGATCTTTTCTTCGCAACCGTTACCCTCTACATGGAATAGGTCACGGAAACGATTTCCCGGAACAAGTGCATAGTTGGGAGATTCAACCAACGGTTTAAGATTTTTCACTGCACGAGCCATATCACCGGCGAATACGGCAGATTTGCCCGCTACGAAATATGCAAAACCTTTTGTAACTTTATATGCCCCTTCTACATCATCTTGACCTTTGCGAGCATCAAGAGCATCTACAACTTCTTCACACTCCGAAGCGCACCATTCAAGCAAAGATTTTTGGCTTTCTACATTTGTAGGTTTGTCATCAGCACCAAGCAATTTATCGACTTTTGGAGGGCACTGGAATGTAAGGGCCGCCATCATGTGGCAATAAGCACGTAAAACGCGAGCTTCCGCAACACAACGAGCCATAACCGTACTTGCAGCCGGGTCTACATATGTTATCACAAGATTACATGCATAAATAGCCTTATAGTAACGTTGATATAGCTCTTTTACCCCTGCGCTACCTGTATCATAGCGGAACTCATCGAATATACGCATATCCATATGGTCAGTATGATCTGTACCCGCAGAGAAAACATCATCTGCCGAATAATTGAGCAAAGTGAACTGCGGCTGATAGATTCCGACAGACGAACATACATTATCAAGGAATTGCGCATAAGCGGCAGTCATGGCATCAATAGCATCTTGATCGGTTTTATAGAAAGTTTCAGTAGAGCTAACAGCCTTCTGTTCAATGTCCAAACGACTTTCATCGCAAGATGCGCAGAACAGTGCGGCACATACCGTAAACGAATATATATATTTTTTCATTTTTGTCAGTATTAATAGTTATTAGAATGTTACATTAAGACCAAATGTCACCTTGCGCATTGTAGGATATGCACCCGCATCAAGACCTACATTATTACCATTTCTTGAAGCAATTTCAGGATCAAGACCCGGATAAGATGTAAATGTGAAGAAGTCGTCAAGTGACACGTAAGCGCGAAGGTTCTCAATAAATACTTTTTTCGTGATGGACTTCGGTAATGTGTATCCTAACTGCAATTGCTTGATCTTAAAGTATGATCCGTCAAACACAAGAGCAGAAGATGACCAGTAAATCTTATCACCTGCAATTGTGTTGAGATTAGGCATATTACCTTTCTTGGCTTCATCATAGAAATGCTTGGAGATATTGTTGTAACCTGTACGATACATACCATAGTAGACATCGTTTCCTACTGTACCTGTTCCAAATGCTGAGAAATCGAAACCCTTGTACTCAAGATTGATTGTAATACCGTAGGTAAGATCAGGAATACCTTTACCGATATTGAATTGATCTTCGTCACCCGGAGTTAACGTCTCATTGCCTTCTTTGTCGAGATAAAGAGCCTGTCCTTCTGAGTTCTTACCTATATATTTGTAACCACGCATATACCATACCGGCATACCTTGCTCGAAGTTGGTGTATATAGTACTGTTTGCACCTGATATGCTTCCACCCGAGATACGTGTGATACGGTCATCAAGGTAAGTCACTTCATTCTTCAATGTTGCAAAGTTACCTGATACTGAGTAATTCAGTTTACCTATGTTGCCTTTATAAGTTGCTTCAAATTCAAAACCTTTGTTTTGTACCTCACCTGCATTAATCATCTGCGAAGATACACCTGTCTCAGGCAAACACGGGGCGTCTACAAGAAGGTCCTTGGTAGTTTTCTTGTAGTAGTCCATGCTGATTGTCAAAGCATCGTTGAATAAACGTAAGTCAAGACCGAAGTCCAACTGATCGGATGTTTCCCAAGTAAGATTAGGATTAGCCAAACCGCTTGGCATAGAACCGTTTGTGACAGTCGAACTGTTACCGTATTGATACCACTGGCCACCGGTTGCAATAGAAGAAGAATATTTATAGCCGCTAAGTACGTTGATATTACCGTTACGTCCCCAAGATGCACGCAGCTTGGCAAATGAAACAATGTTATCAGGGACTAAATTCTTGAAGAATTTTTCGTTGCTGATTGTCCAACCTGCTGATACTGACGGGAAGTAACCCCAACGTTTATCTGCCGGAAGTTTTGAAGTGTCGAATGCGTCAGCACGGAAATTGCCTTGCAGACTATAGCGGTCGTCATAAGTATATCCTAAACGGCCGAAGTATGAAATACTTGAAGACTTACCCGGTGTTCCGCTGAATGTACGGGAAACTTTATCTGATACAAGTACACAATCCAAGTAACGGAAATTTGGTGCGTATGAAGAAAGCAATTCTTCACCTGACGCACCGGCTGTCGTTTTTTTGTCTTCGTTTTGGATGTATGACATACCTGCCATTGCCGAGATGTTGTGCTTGCCGATTGAAGTCATGTAGTTGGCAAAGTTTTCCCACTGATAGTACAGGCCAGTGCTCGTAGTCTGATTGAGAGAGTACCTGGTATCACTTACACGCCCGGTAATATAGTAAGGTTCCGCATAGCTGTAAGTATTGCCCTGGACAATGCGGGCACCGAAACGGGAAGTAAATGTAAAACCCTTGAAAGGAGTCAGGTTTGCAAAGAATGTGCTATGTACATTGATGCCTTCATTCTTATTATTGGCATTCTTATCGCGCTGCGCAAATGGAGTACCACCGGCAAGTTCCGTATTGAAGTATGAAGTAGCATACATACCCTTCTCATCACCGTAGAAACGATAGTTTGTATCAGAAGTTCCATTCTGAACTGCGTCATAAACAGAACCTGTGGCAGCAAGATATTGGCTGCGATCTGTCCAGTGTGTAGGCGTAAGAGGATCCATTACAAGAAGCATTTCAAAAGCAGAGCCATAACCATATTCCGATACGCTGCCTCTACGCCATTTCTCTATGGAAGTATTGGTACCTACCTGTAACCAAGGTTTTATTTTATAATCAGCATTAAGCTGGACGGTCAAACGTTCGTAGTAGTCGTTCTTACCTTTTACGATACCGTCTTGATTAACGTATGTGAGGTTTGCGAAATATTGCCCTTTGTCGTTGCTACCCTGAAATGAAAGAGAGTGCTGTTTGCTCCAAGAAGTTCCCATAAATTCGTCCAACCAGTTTGTATCTGTATTTTGATTCCAGTTATAGTCACGAACAGCATCCGATATGGCAGCTTCGACGTTATGTCCTTGCATGCTCATCCAGTCCTTGAATTCTTCTGCATTCAGCAATTGCGGAACATGTCCAAGTTGGTTCATAGTATAACGTATATTATATGTAATCTTGCCGGTACCTTTTCCTCCTCCATTCTTGGTCGTGATAAGTACTACACCGTTACCTGCTTCAGAACCATAGATTGCTGCGGATGCGGCGTCTTTCAATACTTCCATAGACTCGATCAAGCTCGGATCAAGATACTGGATACTTGAAACCTTCAAACCATCTACAATCAAGAGAGGACCAATATTTCCGGAATTGGAGGAATAACCGCGTACACGGATCTCAGCACCGTTACCCGGAGCGCCTGATGAATTCAATATTTGAATACCTGCGGCTTTACCTTGAAGGGCAGCGGCAGCATCGGTTGTTGCCAGGCCTTTAAGGTCTTTAGAGTTTACAGAGGCTACAGCACCTGTCAGGTCACTCTTGCGCTGAACGCCATACCCTACAACCACAACTTCATCAAGTACTTGTGTATCTTCTTCCAAACGAAAGTTGATTACGCTACGGCCATTGACTTTAACAGTCTGCGTTTTATAGCCTATAAAAGAAACGGTAAGGGTAGCATTACTGTTACTTACCTGAATAGAATAATTTCCATTGAGATCGGTAATACGACCGTTGCTAGTTCCTTCTTCAAGGATGGCTACACCAATCATCGGCTCAGAATCATTGGCTGAGACAACAGTACCTTTAACTTGGATTTGTGCTGATGCTGATATGCACGTAAAAAACACAAGCACAAGCATAAACAGAAAAGGAATCTTCTGAATTTTCTGGACTACATTTTTCATCATAATTAGTTTAAGAATTAATAATTGCGTTTTTCATTCATCATTAGCTACCGCTACAATAGTTCTCTAGCCATCATCATACATACATTTCATAGTTTTCAATTATTTAAGATTAATATAACAGAAAGGCAATTCATTTTTTAACTCTGAATCGGCAAGACAACTGCTGAGTCGCATTATTAATTCAAACTGGTTATCTGAGCCGATTCGTTATTTTTGAGTGGAATTACCCGGTAATAGTACTTTAGAATAATAGCACTTGTTCCTAATGATTGCGGAAGTTCCACTTGGAATTGTCGCTGTTCATATCGAATTTGCCGAGAGAGGGAGTGCTGTCGCCTACGGATACCAGGACCAGTTCTTTGTTAGTTCCCGGCACTTCTTTGGGCATGATCCGATAGGTGCCGTCTGTCAACTGGTCGATTCGCCACAATTGTTCGGGGGCTCCTGTAAATTCAGGAACAGTCACGACTTCCGCATCTGCTGTAGCAGCCAGTGCACGATTGGTTCCTTCAATCACAATCTTGTAATAAGGGCCACCCAGGTATCCGCCCCCATCGGGCACGGCAGTAATGGTCCACTTCTGATGAGGACGGAACATATAATCGCCGATTCTTACGTTGATTTTTCCTTGTGGCCAAGTGCCGATCACATCTTCCAACGTCTGCGATTTCAAAGGTACGACGGGCGTGTCATCTTTTTCCCAAAAGCGGTGTCTGGTATATTCCATACGTACAAAATCGACGGCAAGTTCAAGGGCATACCCTCTACGCTCGGATTCAATTTCATACGTTCCCTCTTTGAAGACTTCACCGGCAACGGGCCAACCGTTCTTCCATAAAAGCGGGCGTATGCCTAGCACACTGCGACCACCTCGGTCGAAATCGGCCTC
>OGQG01002628.1_pt1 | contig 10123 bp, 8 predicted proteins | sample 1553201 | NCBI WGS metagenome assembly OGQG01 (sample SAMEA2579925, study PRJEB22360) | human gut metagenome | biome: human gut; feature: human-associated habitat; material: faeces | place: Denmark | collected 2008/2010
GCCTTTTCTAACGACATATTAGTGTCGCTCCCCTCGTGGGAGCGTGGATTGAAATGGAACAGATGCCGCAACGGTTGGAGAATGGTTTTGTCGCTCCCCTCGTGGGAGCGTGGATTGAAATTGCACTTATTTACTTTTATTTTATCTAACCTTTATGTCGCTCCCCTCGTGGGAGCGTGGATTGAAATAGTTGGGAGAAAGACGGAAAAGATATTCCGAAAATCGTCGCTCCCCTCGTGGGAGCGTGGATTGAAATAGTTTTATTGTGTAATAATACGTACCGTTACACAGTCGCTCCCCTCGTGGGAGCGTGGATTGAAATACTTACTTACTTACTTACTCGTTTCCATGCACCGTCGCTCCCCTCGTGGGAGCGTGGATTGAAATATTTTTGGGAGAATATAACTACCATTTTCCACAGGTCGCTCCCCTCGTGGGAGCGTGGATTGAAATACGGGAGATAAAGCAAGAGAGGGTACATTACCCGTCGCTCCCCTCGTGGGAGCGTGGATTGAAATATAGCTTGATATATTAGTAGGCTTATCACTTGATGTCGCTCCCCTCGTGGGAGCGTGGATTGAAATTCCATCAGAACCTGCTTCAACACCTGTTCCGGACACGTCGCTCCCCTCGTGGGAGCGTGGATTGAAATCGTCAATCATTGCTACGTTGCTAGCTGTCACAAGTCGCTCCCCTCGTGGGAGCGTGGATTGAAATTGGATCGGCTATCGATAACAGATACGGTAGACCCGCGTCGCTCCCCTCGTGGGAGCGTGGATTGAAATTCTACTGGGTGCAGTAGTAAGCGGAGCCGCCGCCGTCGCTCCCCTCGTGGGAGCGTGGATTGAAATATTTTCCACCGCCTTTTCTAACGACATATTAGTGTCGCTCCCCTCGTGGGAGCGTGGATTGAAATAGAAGAGGCTAAAAAAGCAGGATGGAAGTCTGGTGTCGCTCCCCTCGTGGGAGCGTGGATTGAAATGCATCTACGTTGCTATCGTCATACACTCCGGAATCGTCGCTCCCCTCGTGGGAGCGTGGATTGAAATGCTTGGTAGGTGTCACCGGCTTTATTTATTTGTGTCGCTCCCCTCGTGGGAGCGTGGATTGAAATAGCTGCAAAGTAGCAGCACCGGCAGATTCCGCCGCGTCGCTCCCCTCGTGGGAGCGTGGATTGAAATACCATTTTTAAAAGAAAAATGACCAGAGTCATTTGTCGCTCCCCTCGTGGGAGCGTGGATTGAAATACAGGATCTGTCTCCTTGGTGGTAGTAACCGCTGTCGCTCCCCTCGTGGGAGCGTGGATTGAAATTAGCCAATCTTTGAGCATTGTAATCAATCACTTTAGTCGCTCCCCTCGTGGGAGCGTGGATTGAAATTATCGGCAGCTTACAGGTTATCTGTAGATATACGTCGCTCCCCTCGTGGGAGCGTGGATTGAAATCACCAATTTACTTTGTTTTCAACAATATGACATGTCGCTCCCCTCGTGGGAGCGTGGATTGAAATCGATCTGCAAGAGTCTGACTTTTGCATTGAGATAGTCGCTCCCCTCGTGGGAGCGTGGATTGAAATTCATAACAAATAAGCAGGTCATAACTGCATTACGTCGCTCCCCTCGTGGGAGCGTGGATTGAAATGTATTTGTCTGGCGGCCATCGGATTCACGGTTGGTCGCTCCCCTCGTGGGAGCGTGGATTGAAATACGTCTGAAACGTTAGCGGATGTTTATTCCCAGCGTCGCTCCCCTCGTGGGAGCGTGGATTGAAATCGGTACTGGCTGTTTAGCTGGGGATCAATCGCAGGTCGCTCCCCTCGTGGGAGCGTGGATTGAAATACGTAGATCGTCTACTACCTACGAATTAGGTGAATCGTCGCTCCCCTCGTGGGAGCGTGGATTGAAATTGCTGTCATGGTGCAAATGTCAAACGAGATCGAGTCGCTCCCCTCGTGGGAGCGTGGATTGAAATTCAAATACTCTGCTTCCAGTACGCGCCCGTTATCGTCGCTCCCCTCGTGGGAGCGTGGATTGAAATCCAAATTGCTAATAGCATTGACTTTACGTACACACTCGTCGCTCCCCTCGTGGGAGCGTGGATTGAAATATTGATGTAGTAGTAACGCCCAAAGTCGGGAATAGTCGCTCCCCTCGTGGGAGCGTGGATTGAAATTTAAGTAACTGTTTAAGGTTTCTAACGCCACAGTGTCGCTCCCCTCGTGGGAGCGTAGATTGAAATTACGCACATATCCGGTAGAAGTCATTGGTATTGTCGCTCCCCTCGTGGGAGCGTGGATTGAAATAACAATTCCGTGAGTGGCGTTGATCTCTTTGTTGTCGCTCCCCTCGTGGGAGCGTGGATTGAAATCCGTATGACAGACTTGATACCAAGGCTATGAAGGTCGCTCCCCTCGTGGGAGCGTGGATTGAAATATACGTAGATTTAGATGCTGCAAAGGATGGTTATGGCGTCGCTCCCCTCGTGGGAGCGTGGATTGAAATAGACCATAAGGGATACTACTGCTCTACGTGCGCAGTCGCTCCCCTCGTGGGAGCGTGGATTGAAATCGAGCAACTCATAGAGGACTACGAGAGAGCGAGAGAGTCGCTCCCCTCGTGGGAGCGTGGATTGAAATTCTTTTTGGTCTATCCCCTGCATCCGTGGGTGCGTCGCTCCCCTCGTGGGAGCGTGGATTGAAATCACGATAACCTCCTGACTATGGTGTATCCACGGGACGTCGCTCCCCTCGTGGGAGCGTGGATTGAAATATGACAATGATCAGGTAGAACTCCGCCCACCTCGTCGCTCCCCTCGTGGGAGCGTGGATTGAAATATGTTGGGATAATATCCGATGTACATCCACCTGCAAGGTCGCTCCCCTCGTGGGAGCGTGGATTGAAATATATCTGTTGTCGACACTACGTGCCCTGTACCGCTGTCGCTCCCCTCGTGGGAGCGTGGATTGAAATATCTTCAAGGATGCCGTGAGGTTCCTGAAGGGGGTCGCTCCCCTCGTGGGAGCGTGGATTGAAATTTTGTGTGTGAGGCAAGAATGAAGAGAAGCAACGTCGCTCCCCTCGTGGGAGCGTGGATTGAAATATGACTACAATCAGGACGCTTTCCTAACCAATAGTCGCTCCCCTCGTGGGAGCGTGGATTGAAATTATTCCGTCTGCAATCGTCATCCACTCGTCACCAGTCGCTCCCCTCGTGGGAGCGTGGATTGAAATTCCCAGCACCGGCATTATGGCTATGATGTGATCCGTCGCTCCCCTCGTGGGAGCGTGGATTGAAATATCTGATGTTAGACTGCGGACTCCGGCGTCAGGAGTCGCTCCCCTCGTGGGAGCGTGGATTGAAATCGTATCCGATTGGGGCACCGCTTGGTGCGTCCGTGTCGCTCCCCTCGTGGGAGCGTGGATTGAAATACTTAATATAAGCGTGTCAACGAACTACGAAACTGTCGCTCCCCTCGTGGGAGCGTGGATTGAAATTCCGCGGCAAATCTCCCGCATCGACGCTTATGGTCGCTCCCCTCGTGGGAGCGTGGATTGAAATCGCGTATAGTTTGCGTATACAGTCTATCAGACAGTGTCGCTCCCCTCGTGGGAGCGTGGATTGAAATACAACTCACTGGGTTTGTCCGCGTAAAAGATATTGTCGCTCCCCTCGTGGGAGCGTGGATTGAAATTTAAGGGTTTGGAACGCCGCAGAGCGGCAGAAAAGGTCGCTCCCCTCGTGGGAGCGTGGATTGAAATCATTATTCAGACGCCCAAGACAGATATACCGAAAACGTCGCTCCCCTCGTGGGAGCGTGGATTGAAATCTGCCGACGCAGGCCGCAATCAAGCATCAGGTGAAAGTCGCTCCCCTCGTGGGAGCGTGGATTGAAATCCTGGTCTTTTGATAAATGCGGACGAAGACCTTGTCGCTCCCCTCGTGGGAGCGTGGATTGAAATAAACTCCTCAGCAATCAACGCGTATACGTCAAGGCGTCGCTCCCCTCGTGGGAGCGTGGATTGAAATCGCTCGATTTAGTGCGGCTGTTGGGTGTATAGTGTCGCTCCCCTCGTGGGAGCGTGGATTGAAATACCTCGTCAGTATTCAACCGCTCACGCTTGTCATGTCGCTCCCCTCGTGGGAGCGTGGATTGAAATCCGTTAGCAAATGTCTGCAACGCTCGAAAGCTTGTCGCTCCCCTCGTGGGAGCGTGGATTGAAATATGTAATGGTATACCCGGCTACCCGTATACAAACGTCGCTCCCCTCGTGGGAGCGTGGATTGAAATCAAGAAAAAGTATACCATGTGGGTAAAGCAAGGGCGTCGCTCCCCTCGTGGGAGCGTGGATTGAAATCTTCTTTGATGTTAATATTGTTGTTTTTGACCTGGTCGCTCCCCTCGTGGGAGCGTGGATTGAAATTTGGAACCAGTATAGAATATTTTATGACCCGAACATGTCGCTCCCCTCGTGGGAGCGTGGATTGAAATCGTAACAGATCCGGCATCTTGTACCAGATCGGAGTCGCTCCCCTCGTGGGAGCGTGGATTGAAATTTTGACAAGATCAAGGAACTGATCGACTTTGGAGCGTCGCTCCCCTTGCGGGAGCGACCATTGAAATAGAAAAGACAATCGTATATCATGTACTATGTGATTACATAGAAGGAGGATATCTAATTGAGTAAGACGGTTAGGCAAAGTGATTGGGCAACGGAAACGCTTATGGAAGCCCCATTTTGGAGAAACGGAATGACACCGGAAGAATACGAGACGGAAAACAGATATTTGAGTAAAAATTTCTATAAGCAAAAAGATGGAAACTATATGCCACTTTGGATGCAAGAAGAGAACATGAAAGAATAATTAGTTCTTTGGATTTTTTTATTTACAGACAAGAAATGCTTTATATTGAAAGCAAAACAGATTGTAATAATTTCTTATACTATTCTATTTTATGTCTGATATCGTATGTTGTGTTGATAACTATGATGTCTTTAGAAATTGGTTTTAACAGAATCTATTTATATTTCCTATGTAACAATTTGAATTTTTAATGTTATGTCACGTGAATTTTTGTGTAAAATTGTGTATTTTACTATTGATTTTGCGCAAAATTGTGTATAATATAAAAGGAGAAAAGAATGCATCCACGAAAGAAAACAATTAAAGAATTGGAAAAGAACGGTTTTATTTTTAGAAGACATGGAGCAAGTCATGATTTGTATTTTCAACCGAATACCAAGCAGACAATTCCTGTAAAACGTCATGATTTTAATGAAAATGATATGCGCTATATCTTCAAAGAAGCAAATATAGAAGGAGGCAAATGACATGCAATACACATATACCGCAGTTATTACTGAAAAAGATGGCACTTTCTATGCAAAGGTTCCGGATGTGGACGGGTGTATTACTACAGCACCGACTTTGGCAGAGGCGATTGCCCTTATTACAGATGCATTGAATCTTTGTCTTGTTGGTCTGGAAGATGAGGAAATTACTCCGAATGAGCCTACACCGCAGTCAGAGATTCCTCATTTACCGACAGATATTCTTACGATCATTCAGGCAGACACTATAAAATATCGTAGCATGACTGACACCAAGGCAGTTCGCAAAAATGTCTCGCTTCCGGCATGGATGTCCAAACTTGCCGATAAGCGAGGAATCAATTGCTCCAAAGTATTGCAGGAAGCACTTACCGCTAAACTTTTATAACTATAGAAAATCAGTATTTTTACCAAGGAGGTCCTCCCCATGTCCCACCCCATCCAATCCGAAGCCCATCTCACGACCTTCGAAGCCATCAGCATGATCGTCGGCAACAGCATCGGCACGGGCATCATTGCCGTTCCGTATCTTGCCACGAAGAACAGTATGCTGGATGTCGTGTGGATGGTATTGATTGCATATTGTGCGAACGTGATTCTGCACCTGATCATTGCCGAGTTGTCCTATAACAACGGTGGCGTCCAGCTGGTAAAAAGTTTCGAAGGAGAGCTGTTCCACGGCACAATGAAACAGATCTTCAGCTGGGGCGTATTTATTGTCTACGGGCTGGCAATTATGATCGGTGTCAGCGGCAACATCAACGGCGGAGCACAGATTTTTGTGAACTGGTTCGGAATGCCTTTCGTGGCGGCGCAGATTTTGTACTATGTGATCGCCGGAGTCGTGGTGTTTATCGGCATGAAAGCCGTAGGCATCGCACAGAAGTACGCAGTCATTGTCCTCATGGGAATTGTGGCAGTGATGACGGTAGGAACTTTTCTGCATCCGCTGAATTCTTTGCAACGGGCACAGTTCCACTGGAATAATCTGCTGGCGCTGTACAGCATGGTGGTATTCGCAACTTCCGCCAATCAGGCAGTGATCCAGGTGGTGAAAGGTCTGGATGGCAACGCGAAACAGATCCGCCGCTCCATTTTCATCGGTTTTGGGCTTTCCTCAGTGTTTGTCCTGATCGTAACGGGCACGGTTCTCCTGGGAACCAAGGGAGCGCTGGAAAAAGAACTGGCATACATGCAGTTGGGAGAGAGTATCGGTACCTGGGCGATGATCCTGGCAGGCGTATTTTCCCTGTTTGCTTTACTTACCACGTTCTGGAGCAATACTCTCGCCCTCCGCGATGTGGTTCATGAGCAGATCGGCAGCGGCAACCGCATCAGCTGGCTGATCGCCACAGTTCCCTGCATCCTGTTTGCGGTGTTTGGCGTGAACAGCTTTATTGTTCTGACCCGGATCATGAGTGGCGTTGTGGTACTGGTGAGTATCATGCTGGTGCTGACATACGGTAAATCCAGAAAAAAGGCGGGCAGCAGTCCTATCTGCGGTGTGATCGGCACGGTGCCTTTTCAGGTGCTGATGGTGATTTCAACAGTACTTTCTGCAATAGGAGCATTGATCCCGTTGAGTTAATCCCCAAAAAGAAAAGAGATTCTTATGTATACTTCCAAAAACTTTCAGATTCGGGACGAAGAGACTTTTTCTCTTTGCATCCCGACGGACAGAGATTATAAAATATTGCAGCTGACGGATCTGCACCTTGGTTTCGGCATGTTTTCCGGGAAAAAGGACAGACTGGCGCTGGTAGCGGTGACGGAGCTGATCCGCCGGACGGGACCGGATCTGATCGTCCTGACCGGAGATTCTGTTTTCCCGTTTTTCCCGAAAAGCGGTACCATGAACAACCGAAAGCAGGCAGAAAAACTGCTGGCATTTCTGGATGGTTTTCAGATTCCCTATACTCTGGTCTTTGGTAACCATGACTGTGAAATGGGCTCCACCTGCAATAAGGAACAGCTGGCGGAGATTTTCACTACGGGAAAATATGCCGTTTTTACCAAAGGAAGATATGAGCACAGTCCTCAGAATCCCATTACCGGCGTAGGGAATTTTGTAGTAGACCTCACAGATGATCAGGGAAAACTGTTACTTCCGCTGATTCTGCTGGATTCCAACATGTATGGTGACGGCTGGTTTTTCAGTGGTTTCGACTGCATCCATGAGGATCAGACGGACTGGTGCATGGAAAAACTGAACGAGAGAAAAGTGCCTGCCATGGCATTTTTCCACATGCCGCCCGCAGAATTTAAGGAAGCTTATGAGAAAATGAAATTGGGCGATCACAGCGTGATTTATGAACACGGCAGTATCGGAGAAAAGGACGAGTACTTCGGAATATCGAATCAACCGCCACATTTTTTCGAAAAAGCGGTGGATAACGGCTGGCTGAAATGGATATTCTGTGGACACGATCACCTGAATACATTATCCCTGATATATCAGGGCATCCGCATGACCTACGGAATGTCCATTGATTATCTGGGATATTCCGGCATTGCGAAGCAATATATCCAGCGTGGAGCCACGCTGATCACGAGGAAGACAGACGGGAACATAGATATCACTATGGTACCGTTGAAAACGGTTATTTCGACACGAGTAAGGGGAGCCTGATGAAAGGCTCCCCCGATTTGTACGAGAATGATTAGTAATTGATACCGCTGATGCCGAGTACTCCGTTCTGGACATTGAAGGTGATGTTGGGGCCGTCACCGGTGCTGTAGAGGGTGAAGCCTGCCATGCTGGGGCTTAATTCGGACAGATCAGCATTAGCCATAGAGTCTTTCAGCTCAGGGGTGAAGATTTTGTCTGCACCTAAGGCAATCAGATCTTCCCTGGTTTCGATCACACTGCCATCGCCCAGAGCAACATAGACCGGATAATTGACCAGATCAGCGAGAGCATTCAGGTCTTCAGCGGCTACGGCATCCTGGATCTTTTTAGCGAAAGCGGCAGCATCCTCTGTGGAAACTGCAAAGTTGTCTTCATATGAAGTACCATTGGCCGCATCAGCAGAAACTTCTGTAGTTGTCTCAGCACTAGCTTCAGCAGCAGAACTTTCAACAGTAGAAGCCTTCGCACCGCTTTCGGAAGTCACCGTACTTTCCGCCGAAGCTGCTGCATTTCCCTGACTGCCACAGGCAGCAAAAGACAATACCATCACAGTAGTTAAAAGTGCACAGATCATTTTGTTTTTCATAAGTAAAACTCCTCTCTTAAATAAAACCATATCTTACAGGTCTCTGATGGTTAGACTATGCATCTGCTGCAAAAGTTTCAAAAAATATCAAAAAAATATCAAAAACATCCACCCAAAAGAAAAACCTTCTGTTAAAATGTAAAAATAAGACAGATGAAAACAATAGAATAGGAAACTACCATGGAACCATATTACTATCAGAAAATGAACAAGCCCCAGCAGGCCGCCTATCACGCTATGCAGCAGGGAGTGCTGGCGCTGGCAGACGAGATCCAGCTGCCGCGGATCCCGGCGGAAGAATTGTATGACGTATTTTTCCGACTGCGGCTGGATCATCCGGAGATCTTCTGGGTGGTGAGTTATCGGTATAGATATTATCAGGACTCCCCCAACATCATCTTCGTGCCGGAGTATCTGTTTGAGAAAAATAAGATCAGAGAACATCAGAAAGCCATGCAGTCCCGGGTGGAAAAGCTGGCAAGACCTGTTGCAAAGTTCACAGAGTGGGAAAAAGAGAAGTACATTCACGACTTTATCTGCGAAAATATCACCTACGATAAGTTGAAAAAGCCCTATTCCCATGAGATTATCGGACCGCTGGGACAGGGCGTGGGTGTCTGCGAGGGCATTGCCAAATCGGTGAAGGTGCTTTGTGATGCGCTGGGTGTGTGGTGCGTAATCGCTATCTGCGGCAACAATCCGGAGAAAGGGATCAAGTACCGTCACACCTGGAATATTGTGCGGATCGGCGGGCAGTATTACCATCTGGATGCCACATTTGACAATACATTGGGAAAACATCAGGGCAATGCGGAAGCACCCGGAGAGATCCGCTACGACTATTTCAATCTGGGAGATAAAGCAGTGTTCCGGGATCATGAACCGTTGATCGCCCCGGCACCCGGCTGTCCGGACAACGATCATTTTTATTACAAGGAGAAAAAACTTTCCTTTACGAAAACGGAAGAAGTATATAAAAGAGCACAGCAGATGGCGAAAAAAGGCCGGGCCATGACGTTCCAGTGGCGGGGAGGCTATCTGACCAGAGAAGTCCTGCAGGAACTGTTGGAACTGATCCGCAAGGCAGGCGAGGAGCGGCAGAAGACCGCCCGGATCAGTCTCAACTGGCCACAGGCGGTCATTCATTTCAGCTATGTGGAAAATGCAGGCATCCCGGAGCCGGAGGTCGTCATGGAAGACGCCAACGAAGGAGAACAGTTCGACACCGGGGAATAAAGGTATGGGATGATGTCAGGATCAAGAATTCTCCGACTTCAATGCGCACTCCCGGAATAACGCATTGACGGCCAGCTTATAGTCGCTGGCATCTGTGGCTTTGCGGATCTTTTTTACGTATTTGTCCGGAGATTCGAAGCTGTGGCTTAAGAAAGTCCAGAGATCCTTCATCTTATAGAGCGTATTGGTATCGCCGGACATGATCTCCTGATAACCGGTCAGGAGGGAAGTATGGAATTCCTTCAGGACAGCCAGCCGCTCTTCACAAGACGGCAGCGCAACACTCTCCGTGGAGGCAGTCTTCAATTCCTGCAATAATCCCGGATTCTGCAAAATTCCCCGG
>OGQG01002633.1_pt1 | contig 10115 bp, 10 predicted proteins | sample 1553201 | NCBI WGS metagenome assembly OGQG01 (sample SAMEA2579925, study PRJEB22360) | human gut metagenome | biome: human gut; feature: human-associated habitat; material: faeces | place: Denmark | collected 2008/2010
CTCACCTTCAAGTCGAAGTCGTCCCCGTCCTTATGGAATATCCAATAGCTTTCTTTGGTGGCCAATCGGGAGGTATAGACACGCAACGTGCCTATCATACCCTCCAACTGTTCCATCGCCTTGTTCTGGAAAGCCGTCTGGAACGGGCCGAGCAGCGGGGCAACCTCATTGTCGGTCTGTAACACCTCAAAGATGGTTTGATAACTCTCGTTCAGGAACGACAGGATATGCGGCATATCCGAATACTTGCCCAGCCAGTAAGCAGGTTCCACGATGTTGCCGCCTTTGCGGTCACGCACCACACCCGTAGGCTTCCAGAATTTGGTTTCCTTGTCCTGCACTTTTTCCGCATACAGTTTGTTCCCGTCCTTGTCGTATGGCTCCCGTTCGTAGTTAACGAAGAAGTAGATGCAGGCGGCAAGGAAGTTGACCGCCGAGGTCTGGAAGAACTGGTCGCTGCCTCCTCCTCCCTCTTTCTTGCCTTTCTGCAAAGATTCCAATAGCGTTTCCGCCGTTTCGCTGGCAGCAGCGAGGTTGGGGATGTACTTTGCCTGTATCGGGTTCACCCTCCGGCTGTATTCCACGTTCACAAAGTTGATGATGTTGAACTTGCAGCCCTTTGGTAGTTTCCCCAGCTTCTGGTTCTTCTTGTAATGGTAATACAGCTTGGTCGCCAAAGTGGGGAACTTATAATCGTAAACTACTAAGGCAAAGCCTTTTGCGGAGTGCTGTCGGATAAATGGTTCGATGATGGAAAAGGTCTTTCCGCTACCTGGAGTGCCGACCACCCATGTTCCTCTGAAAGGATTGACGATATTCACCCATCCCTTGCGGAATTTGCCTTTGTAATAATAGCGCATGGGTACATTCACCGAATACTTGTTCTCCACCAACTCCGTGCATTGCTCGAAACTTTCATTTTCCAAGTTGAAACGGTCTTTCAGCAAACCTTCTTTCAAGAACTTGGAGATATTATCGAGTGCCACATGGACAAGGATAGTACCCATTACGGATGCCGCCATATAGAAGATGACATTCAAACGTAGGGAATAAACACGCAGTTCCATCGGATGATTGTAAAGCCAAACAGACAGCACCAGGAAACCGATGCCGCTCACCAACGGGTATAGCACCTGCCTCCGGGCATTGAACTCCAAATGTTTCTTGTTACGCGTACCCACGCAGGTAATGCAAATCAGCAGGACGGTTGCCACCTTGCTGTAAACGAGATTTCCGTCGTGGTAGATAAGCCATGTCTTCATGCGGTCATGCACATCGCACACGATACCGTTCCAGAGGTCGAGCACTGCCGGGTCGATGGCGTACATGAAGAACTCCACCAACACCGACACATACACCACTGTCCGAAATATCTTATAAGCCCCTTGCAGTTCCTTACTTTCTTCCATGTTTCCTTTCTATATTTGGGTCCAATTTACAAACGTGCAATAATTCTTCGTTCTTCATTCTTCATTATACAAAGTGACTATCGCCCGCACCTTATGCCCTTGCAGTTTGGGTGTTTCCTGTATGGCACCGCTCCCCATCGAGAACAGCCATGCTTTGGCGGTTTCCTGTCCTTCTACTTCCGTACTCGTCCAGTACCAACATTCATCGGCATCATCGGGCAGTAGTTCACCACCGCAAGACTTGATGTAAGGATTGATAGATGCCTTGGCAGCATAAAGCAGCCGCATTTGCGCCACCGAAGGCACGTAGGCACTCTGTCCGTACCGCCACATATCGAATACCTGCATGGCCATAGGTGAAGAAACATCGTCTGTGTCATACAGGGCAAAGGTATTCTCGTTCCCATCGTAAGCCGTCAAGTCAGCAGACGTTCCTTGCGAAATGCCCAAACTGTCAGCAAAGGCTTCCGGAGGAAGGTCATGCAGATAGACCGCATAGCCAGTGCCACTCATTTCTTCATTGCGGTTCACATGGAACACCACAGCTATCGCCTCCTTGCCGGAAGCCACATAATCCTCGTAGCTTCGTGTCTTGCCGTCCGTACAAAGTATATGTCCCACTTTCATGGAGGTGTCCAACGGGTCGTGATGCCCATCGCAACCGGTCAAGCCAACACCAATCATGGCCACGACCGCCACACACGCTATTCTAGTTTTAATCGTTCTCGTTTGCATACCTTATAATATATATAGGTGAATACTCCATTCTGCGAAAATCTGTTTAATCTGTGTCATCTGTGTGCCAATCTCTTATTTCGTGGGTATCTTCACGCCGATGACAATACCTGTCCGAAACAAATCTTCCCCTTTTATCATCAAGTCGCACTTGGCTTGCCAAAACAGTTTCCAGCCCTTGCGCAACGCATAGCTGTGTTCATAGCCCACATGAATGCCGCCCAGCACCTTGTTCCTGTCCGAACCCAGCGACCCGCCCAACCGCAAATTGCCATGATGGTTACGGCTGCGGAACACGCAAGGCTTGTAGGCCGCACCCACGCCCCAAGTGTTGTAGTGGTTCCAGAACGATTCGGGGCAAATATGCTTGCAATCCTCACATTCGTCCCATTTCAGATAGACATTTCCGAAGAACTCCCACGCATGGTGGTAGTTCGTTTCATACTCGTAACCCACCGTCAAGTCCAGCCCTCTCTCATACAGCAGGCCTGTACCGATTTGGATGCGTCCTTGCAGGTCATCGGCAAAACCCGGCAAAGTGGCTACTAACATGAATGCCAATATGACTAAGCCCTTTGGCACAGCCAAATTCTTCATTCTTAATTCTACATTCTTCATTTCCTCTATTCCTCCTGTAATAAAGCCTCATTAAAACTATCCGCGCAAAGCACGTCCTCATAGTCGATGTTCAAAGCAATGGTACGCCCCGAAATCTGTTTCTCGCTCACCTCGATGGTCAGCACCTTGTCATTGGGAAAAGTCATTTTCTTTATGACCAGCACATTGCGGTAACCATGTTGGAACGAACTACGTTGCTCCAATTTCATCTCCGGCTCCAGTTCGATAACTTGTGAGTTGGTGGCTTTCGACACCTTCTTGTCCGCCAATTTGACGCGGATTTCGTCGATGTCAAAGCGGATATTCGTCCTGTTCTCGATGGAGAAGTCAAGGAAGAAGTAGTCGCCCACGGCATAGATGTTGTTCAGGCGCATGGTCATGCGGTGTTGCCTGCGGTTCACGTTGCGGTAACGGGCGGGCGACAGCCACACCTGCCGGGCAAAGCGGTACATGTCCTCGGTGGAGAGCGACACCGCCGGGTTACGGTAGGCGGTCATTTCCATGGGCTGCACCTCCTTGTCCGTTACGGCTTCCTGCATCCGAGTGGTGTAGAGCAAGGCGTATTGGGTACGGTAGCGTTCCGTCACGATGGTGACGATGGCCAGCACCTCGCCGTCTTCATGCCCGGCCTCTTTCGGTTTCAGGCGGATGGTATTGTTGATGGGCTGGTCGCCCGCTATCTTGTCAGTGGAAATATCCACAAAGCGGATGGGCTCGGTGGCGGTGATGACGGTCGTCACCTGCTCGTTCACCGTCAGTTGTTCCATTTCGTTGTAGGTTTGCTGGGCCTGTGCCGAGATTGCGGTAATCCATGTGGCAACAAGCAGCATCACTTTTGCTATCAGTTTCATTTTTAGTTTGTTTATTTGTTACATCGTATGTCAGTTCCTTTTCTCCCTGCCGTTCACCAAATAGACGAACGTACCGTATTTCAGTTTCGCCTTGTTCTTGCGGACAGCCTTCGACAAAGCATTGCTCGTGCGCTGGTAGGCGTTCTGTATGGCTTGCATCCCCCATTGAGCGAAAGTGTTCCCGGTAGAGCCGTTGTTGATGCTCATCGTGCTGCCGAGGGCATTGGAGGCCACATCTTGTGTGGTTTCACGGAAGGAACTGCTCGGCACATAAAGTCCTTCCAGCCCGTCCGTGTCGTAGAGCGACAGATTCACTTTTACCAGTTCATCCTCCACCAACAGGCTCTTGATGCTGCCTTTCACACGCTGGCTGCCGAAGCCGCTCATCGTGGCATACAGGTACCACCTTGCCGTCTATCTCCACGTCGTCCAACAGGCGCAACCGCACCCGCGAGCCTTCCACGGCTTTGATGTTCTCATCAATGATGGCTTTTATCAATCTGGGTTCAGGCTCGTTTTCGGCCAAGGTGTTAAAGTAATCCGAAGAAGTCTTCACCTTTTTCACCACCTGCTCGCTCTCTGCATTCTCGGCAAGCTCGTTCACGGCCTGTTCATTAATTTCCACCTTGCCGCCTATGGCGACACTGCCGGTGGGGGCGAGGCTCTCCGCGTCCGTGCTGTCCACGTCCTGCAATCCTTTTTGCCCTTGCTTTCTGGCTTCTGCCTGTGCCTTGTCCAACTCGGCCAAAGCCTCTTTGCGTCGCTGCTCACTTCGCGCAAGGCGTTCTTCCTCGCTCAACGGTTGCACCCCGGTGGAATCCGCCACCATCGCTTCGCCTCTCTCTGCACTTTGCCGCAGGCGTTCCTGCATCTCACGCAGGTGTTCCAGTTCCTCCGACCTTGCGGCTGCTTCCGAATCGAGCAGGGCAAGGTCTTCATCGCTATAGCGGGAATCGTAATCTTCTTTCTCTGTTTCATTGTTGTTCCGTTCAATGTTTTCTACGGCGGAATAGTCTTGTATCCGGCCGTAGGACTTGACCATGCTCTCATACTTGCCGCCTATGCCGTCATCGCGCATCTGAGCTTCCGGCAATTCCGGGTTCAGGTACTCGGTGGTTTGCAAGGCGGAAGGCGTCTCTGCCACTTCTGTATCGAAAATATCCATCACCAAATACCCCGTCACCAACAGCAGCGGATAGAGGATGGCCGGCAGCACATACTTCGGCTGCCTGAAATTAATCCTGTCTGTTATCATCATGCGTAGGTTGTTTTTGTTTCAAAAGAATCTCCTGCCGCTCGGTGGCTGTGGGTTGCTTGCCATTGTCCGGCATAGTGCATACAGATACCATGCGACACACATTGAGTGCGAGGCACCCTAATACGATGCCGAACACGATACCGAGAAACCACTTCGGATGCTTGCAGGCAAAGCGTTGCGCACTCCCAGCGACCTTGTCTATCCGTAGGAAGCGGGCAGCTTTCCTTCCTGCCTCCACTTCCTTCTTATACCGTTTCTCATACTTCGGGTCATCCTTGTCTGGCATCTTCTCCCCGAAAATTAGTTTCTTCCATCCCATAGCTTGATTATTTCAGTGTTTAAATCCTTCATTCTTAACTCTTCATTCTTCATTTAGTAGTTGTTCTTCGTCCGTTGCTCAATGTCTTTGTTGAGCAAAGTACGCCAATTCACAATCAGCAGCCCATGCGGGTTGTTGTCTGTCCGGGGTACACGTTTCAGTTGCCCGGCCGTAACCAGTTCGCGCATCAGGATGCTGGTGCGCCGTTCAATACGTTGTCGGCCATAATAGGTAAACTCCATCTTTTCCTTGTCAAACTTGATACTGTCACAAAAGATGCTGAACACCGCACTTGTACCCATGATATTGTTGTAAAATCCTTTTTCTTTCAAGGTGTTGTACTGCGCCAATCCGGTTTCGTCCACCAAATACATCGCCTTCTCCATCGTGTACTGGATATACTTGTCGTCCGGTGCAAGGGTAAAGAAGTAGTGGTGGAACATTTCGACATGACTGCGGGCTTCAACATCGAGCGTTTCTTCCATTGAGGTACGCTGCACCAGTATCGGCACATTGCCGTCCAGCACATAAATTTTCTGTTGCGCATCGGCCACCATGCCCCGTGCCGTCCAAATGCTCGACAGGCTGATGACCACGCATCCTACGATGACCGCCACACAGACAATCCCCACTAATTTGATTTTGTTCTCCAAGTTTTTTATGACCATAATCCTAACCGTTATAATCGTTACTCATTATCATCTTTTATCGCATCATCGAGTGCATAGCTCCGGTAGCTGACATCTTCGCCTGTTGCGCCACGCCCTCACCGAAGTTTCTCGTGCTGAATGCCGTGTCACCTTCCGGTATCATCCATGCCGCAAGGTCTGGTACGAGGTTCAGGCATTTCAATGCCACGATGCTTGCGGCCATCAGGTAGCCTGCCGAGAAGAATGAGTTCTGCAAATATGCAGCCATCGTCTGTTCGCTGGCGGTTATCGCCGTCAGGTTCTCTACCTGGATGCACAATACGATGTCAAACAGAAGCAGCACATAAAAGCCCACGAAGTATAACATCGCGCCATAGAAATGCACCGTCAGATACCTTGTCATCCATTTGGCCCAGGCACCTTCCCATTTGGGCAACAGCGAGAATGCCCACTGTATCGGTCCGAATATCGTCAGCATACCCAGCAGGATTTGCTGACAGTATATGGTCGCCCACCAACCGATTCGGTACACAATCAAGGCGATTACCATCACGATTTTATCCAAGCAGACGGTCGCCCCGCTTACCAAAGAGGTGAACCACAACCGGCTGGCATCTTTCTCCATTTTCGTCACTTCGTCCACACCGGTCTGTTCCATCGTCGATTCCACCAATGCCGGATCCATTGTGCCGGAACGGGCAATGTCGGCTTGTGCCTGCAGGCTGGTGTACATGGTATCACGCACGTAAATGAGTTGCTGCACTTCCTCGAATTTGTCCGTTATCTGTAAGGCTTCCGCTTGATAGAGGTCGTGGGTGTACGAACCGATGGCATTGGGGATATAGGACAGGAAATCCAACACGCACCAACTACTTCCACTATTGGTAATGCCCGTATCTGCAGGCGGATACCACCACGACATGATGACAGCCACCGCCAACGGCTTGAACAGCTTCATTACGTCCAATGGTTCTTTCTTCACCATCATTTTGTAAGCCATACCCGCCGCCATGATGATGGCAAACAGGGCAGCCAGTGCCATGCACATTTGGAGAATCCACCAAAATGGCCCTTGGGTGCCTGTAAACGTGGCATCACAAAGGAACTCGTTGGTCTGGAATATCACATCGTCAATCTCCTCTTCCAAGAGGTGGATGCCGAAATCAGAAAGTATGTCGTCTCCCATGCCCTTATGCTGTTGCTTGATTATCCACTGGGGATTGCTCCCGTTCCATTATTGGCAGTATGCCGTCCGCTTTCAGTTTCTCGTAGATGAACATCCTCCCTTTCTGCGTCCATTGGGTGCGCATCACCGATTTTCCGCTTTCTAATGAGAGGGTGGCACTATGCACATACCCCTTGTCCTTGTAGGCTGCATACAGAATCCATTGCTTGTTGTCTTTGTACTGGATGCCTTTCTCGTGCAGTATGGCATTCATTTTCCGCCCAGACATCCCATAGTCCTGCGCGATTTGCGTGATGTCGAGCAAACCTTTGCATTGCAGCACGAGTTCCACGTAGCTTGTCCGCTTGCCCAATTCCTCTATTTGCTCCTGTTGCTTGCCGATTAACTGTTTCTGCTCCTCATACTTTGCTTCCACTTCCAGGCGGTTTTTCCGCTCCTCCTTAATGGCATTGGCCAGGCCTATCAGGAAGTCTGGTTCAGTGACTACCCGTTGCAAGGCGGCATCGGTCAGATAGCCCCCGTGCTTGCGGATACTCGGCAATACTTCCTCGCATACCCAGTCCTGAAACTTCTCCGCTTCGGGCAATTTGCTGCGCATCACCAAACGGTAAACATCCGCTTCCGAAATGTACTTGGTAGGTTGCATGACAATCGTACCAAGCTGATTCTCATAGGGGGTGTCCAAAACGGACACCCCCTTGCAATGGGTGCGTACCGCTTTGGCTGTTTCCACATAACCTAATGCTTTTGCCACATCATTGGCTCTGAACAGCACTTTCCCATTCTCTGTTTCTACGGTGTTGATGCTCCCGAACTGCGGGTGGTTGAACACCTGAATCGCGTTATCCTTGCTCATTGTCTTATATATAATATATTGGTTATTGAATCTTTCATATCCCTACCATCAGTTTAATTCCCCATTATCCGCCACCCGGCTTCCCGCCAACGGTTCATGGCAGACATGGCAATCTGCGCCCGACGGTCTTCAATAGTAGCCGAAGCATCCAACAGTTCCGCCACTTTGACCGAGTTGGCCAGCCGCACCAAGTAACGCACTAAGGTTTCATTCTTGCGGATAATGTCCGCATGGATGCGGAGGTACTGTTTCTTGCGCTCCGAATTGGGCATATAGGCTTCCTGCACTGCCTTGACCGCGCATTGGTACATCCGGTAGCAATCCTCCCAAAGCTCCCGCTCACGGCTGCTGCCCCCGGCTTCCGTAATCCGCCGTATGTTCCGCTCGAAGTTCTCTAAGGCAGCATTGACCTTTTCTCCCTCGGCCAGCCAGGCCACGTCTAACGCACCGCCGCTTCGGTCGGTCACGTTCAACGCCTCAATCCGGGCACGTTGGGTCATGGCAGAATCCAATGCCTCTGCATCGTCCACTTGGTTGTAAAGGTTGATACCCGCCGCCGTGCGAAAGCCCAATTTGTTCTTTGCCGCCGCGCTCTTTTGGTAGGAATTGTGCAGTAGTTGGTAATAAAATGCCGGTGTCAATCCTCCCGATCCGATTTCGGCCACGGTAATCTGGTTCATCTTGGCATCGTCGTGGCTATAAGTCACGTTTTGGGCAAGTGCCTCAGATGCAAGGCCAAATATCGCCGCACTCATACCTATTATATATACCGCTCGTTTCATCTCAATTCTTTCGTTCTTCTATGTTCCTTGTATCTTGTTTCCCTCATTCTGTCTCCGTTTAATCTGTTCCTTGTCATCGATTATACGGGTTCAATCCTGAATCCCGCCACCTTCGGAAAGCTTCGTTCGCTATTTGTGACTTGTCTTTGGCTATGTAGATGCTTTCCTTCCAGTAGCCCATGCGCAGCTGGATGTACCGCCAAGTTTCAAAATAGGCTTTGTTCAAGTGCCGCTCGATGTTGTCCAGTCCTTGGTTGATGCTTTCCAGTACCAACAGCAAGTCCGAGGTGGAACAGGCCGCTGCCCCGGTGGCATACAGCACAAGGTCGCTCATCGAACGGTAGAGTTGCTTACCGTCCTCTGCAATCCTCTGCACACACCGCAAGCTGATGCCGATAATCAGTGTATCCATCAGTTCCATCCTGTTCCGTTCCACCACTTTCGTATAGTAATCGTCCAGCAAATCTTTGTAGTCGCCGACTCGGTCGCTCACGCTGTTGTAGGTGGAATACACGTTCAACGAGGTGCGCAGCGACTGGTAGAGGATGTCAATGACATCAAAAGCCCTTGTGTACTTGTCCAAATCCACGTTCAGTTCCTTGAAGTCCACCGCCGCTTCGCTGCTGTATTCGTGCAGGAGTTGGTTGCTCAGTTCCAGTGTCGAACGGGCCAGCAACAGGCTTCGCTGCTGCTTGTGGTCGTTGATGTAGGCTTCCACCGAAACGATGTCGAAGTTCCATTGCGCCGACACTTTCAGTGGAAACGCCACGACCATGATTACAATAGCCACGTAGCGAATATGTCTCTCGGTCTTGTTCATTCCATTTCCTCCCTTCTTTCATCATCCGTTTCCTCGTATTTTCCGTTATAGTCCACCGAGTGCAGGCTGTTCGCCGCACCCCGCAACCACCTGCGGCGGCATTCCTCCACCAGAGTAAGCCTGCGTCCCCGTTCATCATTGACAAAGGGCGCAATGTCCTTTAGCACATCAATAATGCTGAGCTTGTAATTCATCATCTTCTCCAAGGCAACGAGGTCGGCGAAGATGTTTGTCAGTCGGGCTTCCACCTGACGGGCGATTTCCAGCCGGTCGGATGCCCACAGCAAATGGTAAGTGTCCGTAGTCGTGTCTTCCTCCACCGGTTCCGACTTCACATATTCCGTGGTGATTTCACACGAAGGGTATTGCCGGGCAATCTCCGACAGACGGTCATTGACCAACGTTGCCTTTTCCGGCTCGCTCATGGCCGGATCAAGCTCGATGATGTCCACCACTTCCGTGTCCGAATACTCCGCCGTCAGTTCCCAGCTTATCTGCATGATGGCACGGTGTATCTTGATGCCGAGGAAATACTTGGGCTTGCGGGCGATGGATAGGGTAGCTTTGAAGGTGATGGTGCCGTTGATGTTCGGTGCAGTGGCTTCCCGCAGGTAGCTGTAGCCGCTCCACC
>OGQG01002647.1_pt1 | contig 10082 bp, 8 predicted proteins | sample 1553201 | NCBI WGS metagenome assembly OGQG01 (sample SAMEA2579925, study PRJEB22360) | human gut metagenome | biome: human gut; feature: human-associated habitat; material: faeces | place: Denmark | collected 2008/2010
ATACCAGAAGTCTAAAGTGTGGACAATTACAAGATTGAAAAATTTAAGTGGGTGTGTATGTTGAGTGTTATCCCTTTTTTTCTTATAAATATTTCTTTTTATATTCTTTCTGACTCATACATGCAACACTATCAACAAATCACAATTGACAAATGCCATAAGAATGTTATAGAATAATAATGTTAAAGGCATTGATGGTGCACAGTAAGAAACCAAAAGTTTCCGAATTTCACACCGTAGCTGTATCTTTGAATGTGATGCAATGTCATTTAAGCATCAGTAGGAGATAACGGAGTCTGCCCGTTACGCAGAGACTTAAGTGCTTATGGTAATTAAGAAGAAGTTTAACGATACCATAGGAATTAGGGTGGTACCGCGAGTATATATTAAGAACTCGTCCCTTTGCGGACGGGTTCTTTTTCTTTTGCCTGAATACAGAAGAAAAAGTAACCTGATCCGAGAATATAGAAAAGATCAATAAAGGAGAACTAAGCAGATGAAAGAGAGATTAGAGGCAATCAAGAAAGCTGCCTTGGAGAAAATCGAGCAAGCAGATGCAATGGATAGTTTAAATGATATCCGTGTATCTGTACTGGGTAAAAAAGGTGAATTAACTCAGGTATTAAAAGGAATGAAGGACGTAGCCAAAGAAGAACGTCCGATCGTTGGACAGATGGTCAATGATACCAGAGCAGTCATCGAAGAAGCATTAGAAAAAGAGATGACTTTATTAAAGAAAAAAGTTCGTGAAGAGAAGATGAAACGTGAAGTCATCGACGTTACATTACCTGGGAAAACTCATGAAAAAGGACATCGTCATCCAAACCAGATCGCGCTGGAAGATTTAGAAAGAGTATTTATCGGTATGGGATACGAAGTTGTAGAAGGACCAGAAGTAGAATACGATAAATACAACTTTGAAATGTTAAATATTCCTGCAAATCATCCTGCAAAAGATGAACAAGATACATTCTATATCAACAAAGATATCGTGTTAAGAACACAGACATCTCCTGTACAGGCTCGTATCATGGAAACAGGACAGATGCCAATCCGTATGATCGCACCTGGACGTGTATTCCGTTCTGATGAAGTTGACGCAACACATTCTCCATCTTTCCATCAGGTAGAAGGATTAGTTGTAGATAAAGGAATCACATTTGCAGACTTAAAAGGAACATTAGAACAGTTTGCAAAAGAATTCTTCGGACCAGATACCAAAGTAAAATTCCGTCCACATCATTTCCCATTTACAGAGCCAAGTGCGGAAGTAGACGTGACATGTTTCAAATGTGGTGGAAAAGGATGCCGTATGTGTAAAGGAAGCGGATGGATCGAGATCTTAGGATGTGGAATGGTTCACCCACACGTGCTTGAAATGTGCGGAATCGACCCAGAAGTATATTCAGGATTTGCATTTGGAATCGGTTTAGAGCGTGTCGCATTATTAAAATACGAGATCGACGATATGCGTCTGTTATACGAAAACGATAAGAGATTCTTATCACAGTTCTAAGAGAAACGATAAGAATATTTCGAATAGAGAAGATAGAATAAAGGAGAATAAAAGTAATGGATACACCAATTTCATGGATCAAAGCTTATGTGCCTGATCTTGATTGCACACCACAGGAATATGCAGATAAAATGACATTATCTGGTTCCAACATGGAAAGTGTCACATATTTAGATAAAAACTTAGAAAAGATCGTAGTCGGAAAGATCGAGAAGATCGAAAAACATCCCGACGCAGACAAACTGATCATCTGTCAGGTGAATGTTGGAGATGAAACAGTTCAGATCGTAACAGGAGCACCAAACGTATCAGAAGGAGACTTAGTACCAGTTGTCTTAGACGGTGGACGAGTTGCCGGAGGACATGACGGTGGAAAGAACCCAGAAGACGGAATTAAGATTAAAAAAGGAAAACTTCGTGGAGTAGAATCTTTTGGTATGATGTGTTCTATTGAAGAACTTGGAAGTTCCAGAGACATGTACCCAGAAGCACCGGAATATGGAATCTACATTTTCAATAAAGACGTAAAACCAGGAGATGATGCAGTTGAAGCTTTAGGACTTCGCGATGCAGTTGTCGAATTCGAGATCACATCAAACCGTGTAGACTGCTTCAGCATGATCGGTATGGCAAGAGAAGCAGCCGCTACATTTAAGAAAGACTTCTTCCCACCAGTTGTCACAAAAACTGGAAATGATGAAGATGTCAATGATTACATCAAAGTAAGAGTCGAAGACGAGAATCTTTGCCCAAGATACACAGCAAGAGTTGTAAAAAATATCAAATTAGCACCATCACCAGAATGGATGCAGAGAAGATTAGCTGCGATGGGAATCCGCCCGATCAATAACCTAGTTGACATCACAAACTACGTGATGGAAGAATTCGGACAGCCAATGCATGCATACGATCTTGATACGATCGCAAACAAAGAGATCGTCGTACGCCGTGCAAAAGCAGGAGATAAATTCACTACATTAGATGGTGAAGAAAGAACAATGGATGAAAATGTCTTAATGATCTGTGATGGAGAAAAAGAAATTGGTATCGCAGGTATCATGGGTGGAGAAAACTCTATGGTAACAGATGATATCAAGACATTATTATTTGAAGCAGCATGCTTTGATGGAACCAATATCCGACTTTCTTCTAAGAGAATCGGTTTAAGAACCGATGCATCTGGTAAATTCGAAAAAGGATTAGACCCAGAAAATGCAATGGCAGCGATGGATCGTGCATGCCAGCTGATCGAAGAATTAGGAGCAGGAGAAGTTGTTGGAGGAGCCGTTGATGTTTATCCAAATCCAGTCAAACAGATCCGCCTTCCATTAGAAGTAGACAAGATGAATGCCCTTCTTGGAACAAATGTATCCAAAGAAGAAGTCTTAGAATATTTCGGAAGAATCGACCTTGGATATGATGAAGCAACAAATGAAGTCATCGTACCATCCTTCCGTCAGGATCTTCACCGTATGGCAGACCTTGCAGAAGAAGTTGCAAGATTCTACGGATATGATAACATCCCAGTTACATTACCAAACGGAGAATCCACAGCCGGTAAGAAACCATTCAAGATCCGTGTTGAAGATGTCTGCAGAAATGTAGCAGAACAGAACGGATTCTGTGGTGGAATGACATATTCCTTCGAAAGTCCAAAAGTATTCGATAAATTATTATTAGATGAAAATGCAAAAGAACGTCAGGCAATCGAGATTTCAAACCCATTAGGAGAAGACTTCAGTATCATGAGAACAGTTTCCTTAAACGGAATGTTAACATCTCTGTCTACAAACTTAGCACACAGAAATAAAAATGTAAGATTATATGAATTTGGAAATATCTACATTCCAAAATCATTACCATTAACAGAATTACCAGATGAAAGAATGCAGATGACACTTGGAATGTACGGAGAATGTGATTTCTTCACATTAAAAGGTGTTGTAGAAGATATGCTTGATTCCTTAGGATTAGGTGGAAGATCTGAATATGCACCAACAGGTGAACATCCATTCTTACACCCAGGAAGAGCAGCAGATGTGACGATCGATGGAGAAAAAATCGCCTACATCGGACAGATTCATCCAGAAGTTATGGATAACTATAACATGAAAGGTGAAGTCTATGTAGCGGTCATTGACATGCCAACATTAGTACCGAAAGCAACCTTCGACCGCAAATACGAAGGAGTAGCCAAATTCCCAGCAATGAAACGTGACTTAAGTATGGTTATGAAGAAAGACATCTTTGTTGGACAGCTTGAGAAGATCTTCAAAGATAAAGGTGGAAAACTTCTCGAATCCTACGAATTATTCGATGTCTACGAAGGAGACCAGATCGAAAAAGGATATAAATCCGTAGCATACTCCTTAACATTCAGAGCAAAAGACCGTACATTAGAGGACGCAGAAGTATCTAAGATCGTTGAGAAGATTCTTGATGAACTGAAGAAATTAGGCGTTGAATTACGTGCTTAATTGTGATCGAAAACAAAATAAAGTGAGAATTAAAATCCTCTGGCAGATAATAGTGTCAGGGGATTTTTTGTTCACCAGAAAGAAGTTTATATTCCAAAGGAAACTTTTTCTAAAAATTATTGTTTTTCAATAATTTTTATGCTACAATAATCTTGAAATTATCGAAAAACAATAATCGGAGGTAGATAGGATGAAATCAAACATAAATAAACTAATCCTGATCGAAGTCATCGCAGGAATCCTTTTTGCATTTATAGCAAGCAAAATCCTACATATGACAGCAGCACTACAGATCATGTACTTACCATTTGAACTCATAGGAAAAGGGCTAAGATTTCTATCCCTAAGTTCAGCAATAGGAAATGTCATCGCGATCATCATATACGCAGTCATTTCAATGATACCAGCAATCTATATCATCTATCAGAGAAAAAGAGGAAGAACACAGAAAGAAGACATATTACTTGTTGCATTCACAGGGCTATTATTTTATTCCATGTATATGTTCATCAATCCAGGACTCATGTATCAGAAAATGCCAGACATTTTTTCAATGGACCAGAATAGTCTGATTGTAATGAAAATTATTTACGCATTCATCATTTACAGCGTCCTGATTATGTGGTTGATCATGAAAGCAATCCGTTTTCTTGGAGATGACAGCCAGAAGAATTGGAAAAGCCGCTTATATTTTGGGATGAAAGGACTCATTGCTGCGCTAGTCAGTTATTATACGCTTTTGATCACATATGCAAAGACATTCGAACTGCTTCATAAGAGCGAAAATAAACTGCAAAATGTATCTTCAATAGAATGGCTTAAATCAGTATTACAGTTATTACCAATCATTATGACAATCCTGCTATTTATCAACATCATTCATGTAGTAAAAGCAATCGAAGATCATAAGGAAGAGCAGCAGATGATGACAGTGGCAAGACTCGCAAGTGTTGCAAAGGTTACCGCAGTGGTTACAGTCATATCAGATTTTATCCTGAATTTTTATCAGTTTTTATTAGGAGCAACCTTACAGAATGTAAATGTTACATTTGCACCAGATGTATCCATGGAACCATTGATCATAGCATTTGGAGCATTGATCTTCTATGAATACTTCAAGCGGACCAAACAACTAAAAGAAGAAAATGACCAGTTTATATAGAAGGAATGATAGTTATGGCAATTAAAATACATTTGGATGACATCTTAAAAGAGCGAAATATGACATCCAAAGAATTATGTAAAAAAGTCCATATTACAGAAGCAAACCTGTCAATCTTAAGAAGCGGCAAGGCAAAAGGAGTGCGTTTCTCAACGATCAATAAGATCTGCTATTATCTTGAGTGCGATGTTGGAGATATCTTGAAATTTGACGGGAGATTGGAGGAAGAAGATGAGTAGGGGAATCAGAAAAACAGGAATATTTATAGCGGTTATGCTTACGGTAGTAGTCTTAACAGGATGCCAGATTGCAAAGAAGGACGAAAGTGGACAGGCGAAGGAAGAATTATATGGAGCTTATGCAGTTGTAGGGGACAGGATACCAGACGGTAAGATAGCTGGAGTGAAAGATAAGAAAGGATTTGTGCATTTTAAGAAAATAAAAGGATATTTTCTATATAAATATATGCCAGAAAAAGATACTGTCAGTATGGATGGAGATCCACAGTTGACACATTTTAATTTCGTATCAAACGTTGATGGACAAATGGATGATAAAAATAATATCACATCGAAGGAAAAAGAACAAAAAGTAAAGGCAACAATGTATGTTCAAGAAACAAAAGGCATAGTAACAACAAGTCTGGGAATGATTTGTAAAAGATCAGATGGAACAGTTTATTTAAAGAATGCAGATGGATTTATGGGATGTGCATCAGTGCAGGATTTTGGAAAAGGTCAGTCAATGACACTAAACTTTTCATCGGATGTGGGAGATAAAAAAATCAGTTATGAAGTGGAATTTAAAGCAGACCATGCAGTAAGAAAGATTCAGATTATCGAAATGAACAAAGATGATGTCAAGATCAAAAAAACAGCCTATATTTCACCTAAAATAAAACAATACCAGATGCAAAAAGATACAGCATATGTTATTATAAATGAACAGCTGATCGGTATGAAAGGTCAAACGATCAACAGACAGAAGATACATTCAGCAAAGAAGAATTTCACATATAAATGGAAGCAGCTTGGAGATAATGGAGTATTGACACCGACAGACTTGAAGTTTAAAAAGTAAAATCAGGAGGATAAAATTAAAATATGAAAGATAAAAGAGAATCATTTAACAGCAGGTGGGGATTTATCCTCGCCTGCATTGGTTCGGCAGTTGGTATGGGAAATATATGGATGTTTCCGACAAGGGTATCTTTGTATGGAGGGGGTTCCTTTTTGATCCCATATTTTATCTTTGTCGTTGTGATCGCATCCACTGGTGTGATCGGAGAGATGAGTTTTGGACGTGCGGCAAGGTCTGGACCGATTGATGCATTTGGGATGGTCTGTGAGAAGAAAGGAAAGAGAAAAGTCGGGGAAGGGTTAGGAATGATACCAGTTCTTGGTTCTCTTGCTATGGCAATCGGATATACAGTTGTGATGGGGTGGATCTTAAAATATGCTGTTGGAACTTTCACAGGGGCAACACTTGCACCAAAGACGATCGAAGAATTTGGCGGACGTTTTGGAACAATGGCATCTGCATTTGGAAATAACATCTGGCAGATTCTTGCTTTGATCTTATGCATGTGTATTTTAATCTTTGGTGTAGGAGCAGGAATCGAGAAAGCCAATAAGATTTTAATGCCAATTTTCTTTGCGCTGTTTGTGATCCTTGGAATCTACGTGGCATTTCAGCCAGGGGCAGCAATGGGATATCAATATATTTTCAGAGTCGATAAGGCGGCCATCTTAGATCCAAAGACATGGATTTTTGCACTAGGGCAGGCTTTCTTCTCCTTATCTGTCGCAGGAAATGGAACGTTAATCTATGGATCGTATTTATCCGATGAAGAAGACATCCCATCATCTGCGGCAAGAGTTGCATTTTTTGATACGGTCGCTGCGATGCTTGCAGCACTCGTGATCATCCCAGCTATGGCAACAACTGGAGCAACACTGGATCAAGGAGGACCGGGGCTGTTATTTATCTATCTTCCAAACCTGATCAGCTCCATGCCAGGAAGTACGATCATCGCGATCATCTTTTTCGTTGCAGTGCTTTTTGCGGGAATGACATCACTGATCAATCTCTACGAAGCACCGATCGCAACCGTACAGGAAAAGCTTCACGTAGGAAGAAAGACCGCCTGCGTGATTATCGCAGTGATTGGCGTGATCGTCTCCTTATTGATCCAGGGCATCGTATCTGACTGGATGGATATTCTATCCATTTACATCTGCCCACTAGGAGCAGGACTCGCAGGAATCATGTTCTTCTGGATCGCAGGAAAGAAATATGTAGAAACACAGATAAACAAAGGAAGAGAAACAAAATTTACAAAGATGTATTATCCAATCTGCAAATATATTTATGTACCGATCTGTATTTTGGTATTGGTGCTTGGGATTGCGTTAGGCGGAATTGGGTAATGAATGAAGGATCGTAGTTAAGGTATATCTTGGCTGCGATTTTTTCTTATATGAAAGCAAACAAATTAAGTTCCAAGAAATCATACGAAATTGCAAGGAAAGGATATTTACATTTAAGAAGATTTTTGTTATGATATAACTATCAAAGTAGAAGTATTATTGAATGCAATATGACTATAAATATAGAATAAATAACAAAGATAAAGGGGATTTAGCTATGGAATTAAAAGAATTAACAAGTGCAGAACAGGTTGTGATGAAATGTATCTGGGATTATGGAAAGGATATGCCATTACAGCAGTTGATTGAAAATCTAAAGCAAGATTACGGAAAAGATTATAAAAGAACAACGATCCGTACATTTGTCCTTCATTTAGAAGAGAAAGGATATGTGACAACATATCAGATTGGGAAATATTCTTATATTAATTATCTGATCGAAGAGCAGGCTTATAAAGAACAGGAATTGGAAAAGACAAAGAATTTCTGGTACAAAGAATCTGGATTTGATCTGGTGAAGACATTATATAAAGGAAAATTAAATGAGGGGAAACTAAAGAAACTCAAAAAGTTGTTAGAAGAAATCGATGATTGACAGGAGAAGATATGATAGACATAAGAGAGATATTGGTTAGGATATTTAGTGCGATATTTTTATCCATGTGCACTGGAAGCTGTATGTTTGTTTTCTGGATGGTACTAAGAAAGTTTTTTGCAGACAAGATTTGTCCAAAAGTCTATGATTTGATATTAAAGATCATTCTAATTGCTTACTATGTTCCGGCAGGATATCTGTTGGTAAATATTTTTTTTGATAATGGGTATGTATTTGATTTTACAGGTACTATCATCAAGGCTTTTTATGCTATATCGTTGTTCTGGCTGGCTGGAGCAATTGCAACAGTTCTGAAGTTTGGAGAACGAACTTTTCGAATTGGAAGAGAAAAAGAAAGATGCTTTCCATGCAAGATGTATGTGCAAAAGATCTTTGAAGATTGTAAAAGAGAGCTTGGAATTCGCAGATCAATAGAAGTATTACAAGGATATCGCATTCAGATTCCAATGACAGCAGGAATATTAAAACCATGTGTGTTTTTACCTGTGGAAGATATGGAAGAAGAACAATTAAAAACGTGTATTTACCATGAACTCACACATTATAAGAAGCACGATATATTTTGGAATTATATAGCATGTCTGATGGTATGTATTCACTGGTATTGCCCATGGATCAGAACTGTATTTCGTAAGAACGATGAATGGAGCGAGGTGATCTGTGATCTATCAGCGATTGGTTATGTAGGATCAGCGAAGCGTTATTTTACAACGATTTTTGAGATGAGTCAGAAAAGTCAGGGAATCAAAGCATATCGGGCAGCATGTCTGTTTGAAAGCCGAGATAGTTTAGAACAAAGAATCTACTATGCAATGATGTATCGAAAACAAAAGAAGATAAAATATGCTGCGGTGATTGCAATGACCGTGATATTTTGTGGAATGAGTGTAACCAGTATTTTGGCTGCAAGTAAGGGATATCAAAAGGCGTATACAAAATGGGTACAAGAAACGGAAGTAGAAATAGAAGAACCAGATGATGAGGAAGAGGAGAGAATATCGTATGAAGAAAAAACGGGAGTTTTGGGAAATGATAAGAGTGAAACGATAAAGAAGATAAATTTTAAAAAGATGGATGCGATGACATTGGAGACTTATGTAAAGGCAGGAAAAAGGCTTCGATATAAAGGATTAACTCCGAAACGAAATGAAAATATAGAAATTTTTATAACAAGTCAAAAAAATTTTAAGGGGATAAAAGTTGGGATTATTGATTCACAGAATAGGATTAGATACATACAGGACAGAGGGAGAGATTTAGTTGAACATAGATTTAAGATAGAAAAAGAGGGGAAATATGATGTGTTTATTGAAATGGAGGATAAGAAAGATGTAAAAATTGTTGGAATGATTAATATTGATGATGATTAAAGAGATGGAGGAATAGGAGGAGAAAACGATGATAAAATATATAAAAATAAGTGATAGGAAAAAAGTATTTTTCTGGGTAATGGATAATACAGGAGAAATTCAATATAGTTTTTATAATGCGGAAAAATTAAATGCTGAATTGGATAAAAAAGAATCTGAAGAATCTAAATTTGTTCCATGTACATCAAGTGCAGTAAAATCAGCTTGTTATGGATCGTTTAGACAATCTGGAAGTAATCGTGTATTACCGAATGATTCATGTCAGGGATTAGAATTTTCTGATGGAGATTCTATTTATATTATTGGAGGTGCTGCCGGACAAAAACCGGGAATAGCAAAGTTAACAGGAAGTGGATCAAGTTATAAATATTCTTGCCTTGTTACAGCTACACATAATAATTTTGGAGGTAATGCGGAATCTGAAGGAATTCAATTAAAGGGAGATTACGTATATTTCGGGATTAGTGATAAACAAAGTAGCGATAAAGCCTGTATTTATTCTATTCCAAAAA
>OGQG01002648.1_pt1 | contig 10081 bp, 7 predicted proteins | sample 1553201 | NCBI WGS metagenome assembly OGQG01 (sample SAMEA2579925, study PRJEB22360) | human gut metagenome | biome: human gut; feature: human-associated habitat; material: faeces | place: Denmark | collected 2008/2010
AGATACATCATCTACAACATTTTTTAAAGGCATTAAAAATCTTTCGGCGATAGAATCTCCTCGCACACGTAACATATCTTCAAATTCTTTTTTATTCTTTTCTTCATCTGTAGATAATAAGGAAAACTGCTTTATGTATTTTGCGTGTGGAAATTGTTCGGATATTCTATCTAGTGTATATGACTTACCACTAGAACGTTTTCCCAGTACCACAGTAAGTCCCGTAGAAATACACAAACCGTCATCTAAAACCTCAAATAGAGCATGGCCTTCCGCAGGTGATAGCGAAACTTTTGTACTATCCATTAAAGCATATTTAATGCTCGACAGAGAAATTTCATCTACGTCTACATATGTTTGCCGATTGGTTTTTTCATGAATAGGATCCGATAATCTAATATCTCCAAACAATACAGGAACCAATTCATCCTTCGCTTTTTTCATAGAAAGAAATTTCTTTGCACTAGTTACTTCGCCACAAGTAATATTCTCTTGAATATTAGGTACTTTAAATAAGTCCAATTTAGGCGATTTATCATAATGTGGAATCATCAAGTATTTCTTAACATCCACAAAAATTCTACAGAACTGTTCTTCTGTCAAAAAGCATTTATTACTTGAACCATTTATTTCAAATACCTGATTGCATTTATCACAAAAATCATTTAAATCACTTAAATCAGTTAAAACTAATAAATGTCCCCCTTCAATATCTATCTCAATCCCCGGGAATACTGGGATAGAAATAGCTTTCAATATATTCTCATACTGATTACGATCAAATATATTGTGATTTGTTATCGCAATCGCATCCAATTTTTCTTCTTCTATATACTTTATGAAGACTATCCATTGAAAATTCAAATGGATGATCGCTAACTGTAGATATTGTATGCAAATGTAAATCTATCTTTTTCATAAACTCCCCCCCAAAAACTACTTTTCAATGTTAGAAGCTGAATACAGTAGTTTGTCTTAAATTGCTGTACTGGCAGCTTCTAAAGCTCTCAAAATCTGACTAATTGCATCCATTGACTTTTCGTCAGATCTTTCTAGTAATTTAGCAAACCTTGCAATTGCTTCTAGCCTATCTTCCATAGTAAATCTGTTGTCAGATGCCTTCGGAGGCGCAACCTCTGTATACACTAATAATCTCCTTCCGACAAGATACTTATCATATCGTCCATTACAGTTCTTAAGAAGATAGTTTGCTATACCTTTAAGGTGTGGTCCAATCGAGAACGTCTCAATTATCTCTTCTGGAATTTTTATTTCCACTACCACTTTATCTTCACCATAAAGCATTGGCATTTGAATTTGTACATCATAACGAGAATAAAGATTCAATGATGCGCTTTTTACCCCTTCTCGAATATCATAAATAGCGTCAATTGCTTTCATTGATGAATCAGCAAATTCTATCTGTACATTTTTTGAAATCAGCATGTCGTCCTCCTTTAATCTTTATTACTAGGACCTGTAATATTTCTTGTATCTAATATAGCACCTAAGTTCACCCGTGTCAATATTTTTTATTATTGTCGTTTGTAATATTATTATCAGTGTAATTCTCACCAAATCTTTTCATCCTATCTTAACTTTTCCAAACTTTCTTGTATTTAACATATAAGAACCGGAATGCCTACTCAAAAAAGGAAACAGACCATCTGCTCTTTTCAGAGTAAACAGTCTGTTTCTGATTCTCATATTCACTTACAAGCCCTCATCTTCTCACGTCAGCAGCTCAAACGTATGATACAAGTCTACTCTGCCATATCCCCACTCCGGGTTGGGATAGACCTCCCCAGCCTCTCGCACTGCACCTCTGCTCAGATAGTGTTTTACACTATTTCCAGTAAAATATGGCTCATTTCCCCGGACCAGTGCCCACTCAAAAAGGAGTGCTGCGATCCCCGCCGTCTGTGCGGCTGCAAGACTTGTTCCGGTAGCCGGTGCAAACTCCTGTCCCGTACCGATTGAAGCCGTCAGAATTCCTACCCCTGGAGCAGCAAAATCGGGTTTTACGATATTTTCTGCATTGTATCCACGGCCTGCCTGAATGAACAGGCTGTTATCCCGATGCTGATATGCTGTGACGGTCATCGCATCTTCAGTATCTCCAGGAGCAGTGACCGTATAATCCGGTGATGACTGCAAAAAATAGGTTTCATCAGAAATCATCCCTCTTACCGGAAGCCATATATGAAACCTGCTTTTTCCCGGTATTTTCTCTTCCACCAGAAACTTCCAGATTCCCGATGCTGGATGCTGAAATCGAATAAAGATCAGCGTGTTTCCTGTTCTTCTTTCAATTGGCACATAATTCACCAGTACTTTTGTTTCTACAAATACAAAAGACAGTTCCTGCGTTCTGTTCTTTAAAGCTGTGCTGACTGACAGTTTTTCCCCTGTCGGTGACTGAATCGTCATATAATAAGAACCGGGAGAGTCCCCCCAGAATTCTGTCATAAATCCTCTGGTACTCTCCCGGTCACCAACTCGTAGTTCTACAGTATCTTCTGTATCATTCGGTCCAAATTCTCTCAAATAATGGTGTCTGGCCGTTCCTTCATTTCCGGCAGGAACAGATACTGCGTTCTGTGTAAATGCTGCAATACTGTTTATATATTCATTCAACGGTCCCTCTCCCTGATGTGCCCCCATACTTGTTCCAAGACCTATGCAAATGGAAAGTGGCATCTGCTGTTCCTGGGCGATGAACAGCACATAAGAAATTGCCAGCATAATATCATCTTCCTGAAAAATATCGATATCTCGCGGTAAAAGATAAAAATCCCGAAGATAATTTTTTGCCTGCTTCAGCTTCACAATTACAATTTCTGCCTCTGGCGCTGCCCCGCAAAAATTATCTTTTTCAATCCGATATCCGGCAGCCGTTGCTGCACTTCTCGTCCCATGTCCATTTGTATCACTGGAAGGCACAATTTCCCAGGGATTTTCTGATGCTAGAGCCTGTTCGATCTGTTGTCGGCCGAACTCTCTGCCAAACGGAATTCTGCCATCTGCTCCGCCTTCCAGTGTTTGATCCCAGATACTAAAAATCTTACTTTGCACGCCATTATGAAATGCCGGATGAAGATAATCGATTCCGGAATCAATAACCGCAACCAGAGTTCCCTTTCCCTGTAATTTGAGATATGGATGATTATGCAGCCCTGTCACCCCAGATGTACTCAATGCACCTGTATCCATATATGTATAGCACCGTGGTATGGATGAGTAGGAATAACTACTCAGTTCCAGTTCCGGCACCTTCTGCATCGGTACATACAAAATCCCAAACAGATCATTTACGATCTGAAAGTTCTCATCAGACTCATAATCAAAACCACCATGTGTATTCTGTTTATATCGGATAATAAAATTTTCATACTGTTGATTCTGTGCCGGTACAGGCATTATACTCACGCTCCGGTCATTTCGGTCTTCCCTATCAGCCTATGAATACAGATCATTTTTTATGACAATCAAATGCTTTTATAGATCGGTTGCTGTTTTCTTCTTTGATCGGATCACCAGTATCAGTATTCCTGCCACCAGGATAAACAAACTGATAAACTGCGAAGTAGAAAGCATTCCTACACTTCCTCGAATCAGATCACCCCGGAAAAATTCCAGGACAAACCTGCCGATGCTGTAAAAGATCAGATAGCAGGCAGCCACCTGTCCATCCTTTTTTTTATGACGTGCAATATAAAGAAGGATTCCAAAATGCAGAAAATCCAGCACACTGGAATAGATCTGTGTTGGAATCAATGCCACATGGTTCGGTGCAAAATCTGAATTCTGGAATGTAATAGAAAATATGCTATTTGTCTCACGGCCATAGCAACAGCCTGCCAACAGACATCCAATTCTTCCAAATCCCTGTGCAAGTGCCACAGATGGCATCACCAGATCAAAATATTTCCAGAAATCTGTCTTTTTGATATAGCAATACAGACAGCCTGCCAGAATCCCGCCGATAATACCTCCATACACAACAAATCCATCTGAAATCGTATCCAGAATATAATGTGGATCCTGTACAATACATTTCCATTCCGTGATCCAGAATAAAATCTTTGCACAGAACATTCCTCCCAACAGGCACCAGATCACAAGAGAAAATACATGCTCATGATCCAGTTTCTGTTTCTCTGCACGTCGATTCGTAATAATCCATGCAGCGATCACGCCCACTGCAATCATGAATCCATATCCATATACCGTCAGTGGTCCTATAGTAAACAGTTCATTTCTCATATATCCTGTCTCCTCTCCCGGATCTGCGGAAAGTATTTTTTCCACAATTCAAGAAGTTTCTGATTCGCCCTGTCATTCAATAGATTTCTCTCGCATGCATCAGGATCACATTCTCCACAGATATCCATTCCCAAAATCTGCTGTTGTTGCAGCACGATTTCCAGAAACTTTTGAAGTTTCTCAAGGCTCATATCACCCTGGCTCCATGTTGTTGACGCATCTGCTGTACACAGCACATCTTTATCCACAGAAATATACATTGGAAGATCTGCACGCAGATTCCTGAAAAATATATTCTTTTCCTCACCTGTCATTGCCAGCAACTTTTCTCTGGACAAAAACTGTACTTTCTGCTGAAATTCCGGTTCAACCTGCGTATAGGCCTCTTCATCCGGTCCAACAAGAATTACCTCTTGCAGCATCGGTACTTCTTCCAAAGATGCCGCAATCCATCCACCACAGGATAAAAGGCCTCCAAAGGCCGGCAGTTGCATATCCGTATGATTATCAAATACCAGAAGCCGGAATGGATGTTCCATCTTTGACAGCCACAGCCGGCTTACATAATGATAATTTCCTGAGTCAATGAAATGTATGCCATTTCCCGTATAGTTCTTTATATCATCCAGTATCCGGTTTTGCGCTTCCTCATCACAGTAACAGTTACTTCCCGGTAAATCCTGTACCTCCAACCAGGATATATCTTCCTGCATTTCTGCATGGTTCCGGTAAAACTGCTGTTCTTTGTAAATTCCAGAAAAATTCATGATCACAATTTCATTGTTCTCTGTTCTGTTTTGTTCTTTATTAATAGTCTTATTTTCTGCCATAGAAACATCTTACCATGAAAATGCAAAAAAAGGAACCAGTGTCCGGAGACACTGATTCCTTTATTCTTTTCCACCTTATAAAAAGTGTACTTCTCAGGCTTTGTTAACGGATCCGAAAAGTTCCATTTTTTCTTTAACTGTAGCTTTGATTGCTTCAGTTCCTGGAGCAAGAAGTTTACGTGGGTCAAATCCTTTACCCTGCTCGTCCTTGCCTTCTTCGATATATTTACGTGTAGCTGCTGCGAATGCAAGCTGGCATTCTGTATTAACATTGATCTTGGATACACCAAGGTCGATTGCTTTCTTGATCATGTCTGCCGGGATACCTGTACCACCGTGAAGTACAAGTGGCATATCTCCTGTCAGCTTCTGGATAGCATCCAGTGTCTCAAAGCTCAGACCTTTCCAGTTAGCCGGGTATTTACCGTGGATGTTACCGATACCTGCTGCAAGGAAGTCGATACCAAGATCTGCAACCATCTTGCATTCCTTAGGATCTGCACATTCACCCATACCTACTACACCATCTTCTTCGCCACCGATAGAACCAACTTCTGCTTCCAGAGACATTCCATGCTCTGCAACGATCTTAACCAGTTCTTTTGTTTTTTCTACGTTCTCTTCGATCGGATAATGGGAACCATCAAACATGATAGATGTGAAACCGGCTTCTACGCATTTCAGGCATCCTTCGTAGCTGCCGTGATCCAGGTGAAGTGCAACCGGAACTGTGATATTGAGTTCCTCGAGCATTCCTTTCACCATACCAACAACAGTCTTATAACCTGTCATGTATTTTCCTGCACCTTCGGATACACCAAGGATAACCGGAGAGTTGAGTTCCTGTGCTGTAAGCAGGATTGCTTTTGTCCACTCAAGGTTGTTGATGTTGAACTGACCTACTGCATAGTGACCAGCTTTTGCTTTTTTCAACATTTCTGAAGCGTTTACTAACATGATAAATTCCTCCTAATCTTTTTGGGCGGTATTACCAAACCCAAATTATAAGTCTAGTTTAACAGATTAAATCTGTTTCGTCTACTATAATCGTGCAAAAAAACTGTATACATTGTTACAATTTTCACGAACCCGTACTTCTGTGATATTCTCGTGTCAGTCTGGTGAGTATTTCGTCCATATTTGTCTTATTCACCACCAGCTCCGGTGTTTTGGAAAACTCCTGAAGTCTCTCTCGGATATTCTGCAGAACTTCCTTCTCTGTCCCTATTGATTTTGCCATTTTTTCATATTCTGAAGATGTTCTTGTCATTCCAAAAGCGATCAGATAAGCTTCCAGTGCCTCCCGGCTCCTGCTTCCCTCGTATGCTTTTCGAAAATACTCTGTAGCTTTTTCCATCTGAAACAGATAACTGTAAGCACAGCCAAGATTGTGGTACACTTTTTCTGTCATCCCCTCACGGATTTCCTCAAGATCTTCCCTTTCCAGAAGATTCTGGTAAACCTGTATCGCATGTACATACATTTCATTCTCCATTAATGCATCTGCCTTCTGTTTCTCACGCATTGCCGGAGTTTCTTCATTCATCTTCTGCAGACGTACATTCAGTTCTTTCAGTTCTTCATATGTCAGATAATTGATTTCTTTAAATACCGGATAAACAATATCTTCCGCACTTGCAAATTTGCTGATCTTGGAACGAAGTTTGGCTGCCAGTGCCGGAAGTTCCAGTTCCTCCTGTATCCAGCTGCACAATCCCTCATTCATGATCGTCTGGTCGATCAGATACAGATTATGATACAGATAATAGCAGAGTTCTTCAATGGAATACACATTGGTACTGATATTTTCTATGAAATAAGGCAGCTTTGCCCGTTTTGTCTGACACAGTATATATCCGCTCACTTTGTCTCCTCCTGCCATCTGGTCGTTTCTGTCCACTCTTTGCCACTTGATGGAAACATCTCACCAAATCCAAGATCCTTTACTGTAACCCTGCATTCATCCTGTGAAGTATACTGCAGATTCACACCAAGTCTCGTTGTCCGCTCTGGTCTCTCCGGCAGCCCCGGCAATGCCATTGCGATCCGTTTCTTTTTTGCCTCGCCCATTGTATCTACAATAAAAACAAGTTCCTTCGTTCCATCCAGGATCAGCTCGACATATGCATTACTTTCATACCAGTTTCTGCCTGATTCGATCAACGGATAATAAGCCGGTGCTCCCATGACACGCAGCTCCATTCCAACATCAGAAAGTACCAGCGAACTGCTCATATAACGATAGTCTTTCAGATCATGATTGATCACCCGTTCTGCTCCTGCGCTGCAGGCTCCTCTTGCAAACAGGTTATTTCCATAAAAAACTTTTCTTCTCTGATAACATAACAGCTTCACAGATTTCTGTGCCCATTCCTGGTCAAATCCCTCTCCATTGATCTGAATACTGGAATACAATTCTTTACCAAGTGTGTTCTTGATAAATGTATAGAATTCTGCATCCCGCTCCTCTACCTTCGCACTCAGAGTCGTTGTAACAGGCTCTTCCAGATGTACCAGTACCGGTCGTGTTCCTGAATTCATGGACATGCGTCGAAAACTTACCTTCTGCTGTTCAAAGCTGTACCAGCCTACACTTCTGTTCCAGGTTTCTATCTTCTGTGTCATAACATAATAATAAAAACTCTCTTCATAATCCAGAAGAATCGTACGTTCTTCCGGGATTCCCAGTTCTCTGCATGCCCGCTGAAGATTTTCTACCTGTACAGCATTCAGACTGTCCATGGCAATCGACAGACTCCGGATGTTTTTTTCTACTTCCGCAATCCCTGTAAGTTTCAGCATCTCATGCAGATAATGTGCAAGAAGCTCCCATGCTTCTTTTTTTTCACCTCCAACCGCTACCGGTCCGTTCTGTGCTGATATCTCATAAAGGTTTCCAGCGAGAAATCCACCTTTTTCTCTTGCAAAATATTCTGCTTCCAATCCCGCACAATATGTCTTGCGGTCTGGGCGCAGGCAAAGACAGGTCGGCATTTCAAACTGGCTGCTTCCCACTTTTACGGGAAGTGAACGCGGTTCCTCTGCCTTGCGGTCATAATAACAGATCTGAGAATATTCTTTTCCAAAATCAATTCCTATTATCAAGTCTCTTGTTTCATTCATCTTCCGCTTTCCTTCTCTATGCTAAACATGTTTTTCACATACTGTTCCTGTCTGAGATAATCTTTCAGACTGTCTGTCACTTCCTGCGTTTTGTCCAGTCTTCTTGCAGACAACATCTGATTCAGCATCTGATACTTGCTTCCAGAGGCACCCTCGACTTTTTTCATTGAAACGCTGCGTTCCGAAGTCTTCTTTGTATTGTCTTTATCTCCCTCATCGATCTGGAAATAATACTGCAGTGTCTCCCCGTAAAACAAAGTAAATGTCCTTACAAATATGCCCTGATACATTTCTTTCAAAGGTTCGCATTTATATGCTGTCTCTGCTCCAAGTCCGGTATCCAGTCTGTAAAACAACGTAACCTTTGCCCCAGGTACTGCACGACATTCCACAAATGTTTTGTCATCCAACTGATATGGACTCAAAAGTTCCGGTGAGAGTTTGCGGAAAAACGCAAATTTCAGATTTTCTTTTGCACACTCTTCCAGTATGCTCTGTGCTATTCCCACATATTCCGGTTTTGGATCTTTTTCTCTGGAAATTTCCTGCAGAAGCGCCAGTCTGCAGATAAGATTAACCGGCCACTTACTGGTAAATGCATATTCCAGCCTGCTTCTGATGAACGTACTCATTGTATATTCTCTGACAAAAACACCATAAGAAACCAGTGTAAGGTATGCTCCTGTGATTCGTTCTTTTCCGGACTGCTTCACATAAGATTCCAGTACAGCTTCCCCCTCTTTACGGTAATCTTCCGTAAAGATCAGAAGACTTAAGATTCTTTCTTCCAGATCATACGTATCCATTTCGAATCCTCTGGCACTCTTCCATATCGAAATAAGTTCATCCAGTGGTCCAAACCGATACAGCATAAGATAATGCAGGATCACTTCATCATATTTACCCTTCCGGTAAACCTCGGATGCCAGTGCCAGAAGTTCGTCATCTTCTGCCATGTCACTTTTCAGGATCATCCGGCTTGTCATCTTGAGAAGGCAGCTCAGATCCAGTCCTTCATAACCAAATTCTTCTACAATCACCATTGCCTGACGAAACATTCTTCTGGTGATCAATACTTCAAGCAGTGTCGTACGGTCAACCTGTGCATACTGACGGAAATCCATTTTTTCAAGATATTTATCAAGCTTCTGATCCTGAACATTCGCAGCATAGTAATCCAGAATCTGTTTTCTTACAGAATTTCTATACTCTTCTGTACAGTCCTCAAGTTCTGCCAGACTCTGAAAATACTCCAGATTATCCGCATTCAGCGTTGTCGATTCGCAATAATACAGCAGAAGTCCCCGTTCTCTGACTCCCAGTTCCAGAAGTTCCGGTACTGCCTTGCTTTCATCTGTGAGCTTTGTAAGATTGTATGGGATTGTAGAAACATAACGTCTCTGCTTATCATCCTGGAACAGGATCACCGCATCATCTGTATAGATTCTCGGATATGCAATTCCTTTATTGCAAGGGTAGATTTCTTCCTCTGCAAACTGACTGTGCCGCACGATCACCTGTCGGATTTTGCTGTCATCACAGTACAGACGATAGGTAAACATCTTCGGAGCGATTGCTTCTCCATCTTCAGCACTTACCGGATCAAACAGGAATTCCTGATACAGGATCGCATAATTTTCATCCATCTGTCCTTCTCTGAGTTTGCGATAGGCAAACCGTTCCAGATTATCCTTATAATTTTCATATGTTTTCGGATCTTTTTCTTTAAATGCGATCACACTCGCATATACATAAGCCTTGCGTGCATCACCAAGTGAATTGTCATTGTACGCAAAATACATCAGAAGCGGCTTCGGCAGCTGTCTTCTATATGTAATATCCATGGTTTCCACATAATATTC
>OGQG01002653.1_pt1 | contig 10058 bp, 8 predicted proteins | sample 1553201 | NCBI WGS metagenome assembly OGQG01 (sample SAMEA2579925, study PRJEB22360) | human gut metagenome | biome: human gut; feature: human-associated habitat; material: faeces | place: Denmark | collected 2008/2010
ATTCTTTACAAAAAGGATATGACCTCTTTTCTTGGATCTCCATTCTGAACGATCATATAACATGCATATCTTGATAGTTCATAATCTTTTTTTGGTTTCGTGGTGACTCCAACTTCAACGATTTTCCTAACCTCAGGAAAATCGTCTAGAATACTGTGCCCGCTGTTTTTACATGCAATCATTGCTCTTTTAATTAATACGGCTACCAATAAATTTATTCATCTGATGAAAATCATCCAACATATTTATGTATTGTTGCTCTTACAGCTCCAGGTCCTGCGATCATTTCACGGAACATATCCTCAACCTTCTCTCCTACACCATCTTTGTAAAGATCAGTGAAGAACAGACGCTCATTGGAAAGAATTGGTTTTAACTGATCTTTGAATGTTTCAGGTTTGCCTACAACAATATCCTTAAATTGTTCCTGCAGTTCCTCATTCATTGGGTCCGGTGCAAGTTCAAATTTATTTCCTTCATCATCTACACCAAGCATATATCTGAGCCATCCTGCAATTCCCAGAGGAATAGCTGTCAGTCTGGAAGCATCCCCGAATTTCTGTACATATGCTTTGATTGTTTCGCCAAAACGGATGCCAACCATCTGAGATACATCTACTGCCAGACGAAGATTTGTGTCTCCCAGATATTCATTTGGAAAACGATCATTAAAAAGCTCATCCACAAATGCCTGGGGAGAAAGGATTCCAGGGTCAGCAACTACCGGAAGACCTTCATCATAAGCAATCATACGTGCCATTTTCATCATATCTTCATTTGTATTAAGCATATGCGCAAACAGCTCATATCCAAGAACTACTCCCAGCGGACCTGTAGCAGAATGAACCGGATTCAGACATACTGTTACTTTCATACGTTCAGAAAGGTTAACTGTATTTCTGTCTGCCATATATACGCCAAAACCTTTTTCCAGAGCCGGACGTCCGTTAGGGAAACTGTCCTCTATTACCAGATACTGCGGTTTCTCAGCATTGACAAATGGTGCAATGTATGTCTTCTTACCTGTGATCACCGGCTGCATGTTCTCAACACCCAGCTTTTCAAGATCTGCTGCAATCTGCTCGCTTGGACGAGGTGTGATCTTATCGATCATTGTCCATGGAAAAGCAACTGCTTTTTCATCGCTTACATAGTTTACAAATCCCTCATCAACAAATCCGGCTTTCTTCCACTCTTCTGTCATTGTCAGTACTGACTCGCGAAGCTTTGCACCGTTCTGTGAGCAGTTATCCATGGAAACCAGTGCAATCGGATATTTGCCGGCTTTATATCTTTCATAAAGCATTGCAACCAGAACTGCCATGGCACCAACTGCTTTATCCGGACCATTCTTGATATCTGCCTCTACAAACGGGAACCATGTTCCGTCAGCTTTCTGTAATGCATAGCCTTTCTCTGTGATCGTAAAGGAAACCATCTGCAGGGATTTGCTTGTGAAGATTTCTTTCAAGCGTTTCCACTGTGCTGCATTAGAAGACTGTGCCTTCACTGCTTCTGCAAAAGCTCCGACTACTTTATACTCACGGGTTCCATCCCCATGCAGGATCACGCTTAATCCCAGATTGTCATATGGATCATAAATCTTATCTACTACATCATAATCAAAAGTTTCCACACAGGTAATCCCACGGTCCAGCACTTCCTCTTCCAGAAGACCATCTGCAATTCCACCGATGAATACGCGGAAAATATTTCCGATACCAAAGTGAACCCATACCGGATTCTCCTTTGCTTTCTCAGAGGCAGTCTCTGCATCATAACCCGGAAGAGCGATTCCCGCCTTTTTCCATGCTTCCTGTTCCTTGATTCCATTGATTGATAATTTCATGTTATATCCTCCTTATTTGTCTTATTCGATACTTATTGTTTGTTATTATGTTTTTTACTTACGTTTATATCTTAACTGTAAGTTGAGTATATATCTTTTATTTTAAAAAATCCATTGACAGAAATTCTAATTTTCAAACAACTTTTTTGTCTATTTTACTATAGTGTGCTGACAAATTGATGTTGCTGATCGTGCCGGATATTTTTATTGTTTTTTTTTCGTTCTATGCTACAATAAAACTGAAACTTAACATTATCTTGTAACATAATCAGGAGAATATTATGAGTGAAAAGGGATTGACCAACATTAGTCTCAAGAAAATAAATAAATCAAAGGTTTACCAGTACATTTACAGAAAAAAAACGACCTCCAAGCTACAGATCGTTCAGGAACTGCAGATGGGTTTATCCACTGTCAGCCAGAACCTGAATCTTCTGGAGCAGGAAGGTCTTATTGAAAAAAATGGTTTCTTTGAATCCACCGGTGGAAGAAAGGCAAACGCCCTTCAGATTGTATCAGATTTTAAAATTTCCATTGGTATCGGTATTTTAAAAGGAATGTTTCATATTACCGCTGTAGATTTGTATGGAAATGCTTTCTATACAGACACCATTCCGCTTCCATATTCCAACACACCGGATTACTATAAACAGGTTACTGACGCAGTAAAGGAATTCATCTCATCGCGCCAGTATGACAATGACAAAGTTCTTGGTATCTCCATTGCCACACAGGGTATCACATCCCCGGATCATACCACTGTACTGTATGGAGATATCATGAATAACGCAGGCATGAAACTGGATGATTTTTCCAGATATCTTCCATATCCCTGTTATCTGGAACATGATTCGAAATCAGCTGCGTTCCTTGAATTATGGAATCATCCGGAGCTTGACAGTGCTGTTATCATCCTGCTGAACCGAAATCTGGGCGGTGGCATCATTACCAATCATCAGATTCATCAGGGGATCTCCATGCACAGCGGAACTCTTGAACATATGTGTATTAATCCCGACGGCCCACTTTGCTACTGCGCCAGTTTCATCCGCCGGCGCCAGCCGGGGCTGCCTGGAAACCTACTGCTCTGCCAATGCACTGGAACAGGCTGCAGGCATGCCTGCCAAAGAATTTTTCCCTCTTCTGCGCGAAAAAAAATCTCCCCAGATCATACAAATCTGGAAAGATTATTTAAATCATCTGGCATTTGCCATGAAGAATCTTAACCTTGTTATTGATGCACCGATCATCCTCAGCGGATATCTGGCACCTTATTTTACAGAAGAAGATATTGAATATCTGACAGAACATCTCCATACAGCCGCACCATTCATACTGGATAAAATCCAGATTCTGGTCGGTACCAACGGACAATATACACCGGCAATCGGAGCGGCTCTGCATTATGTAGAGAAATTTATTCAATCCATTTAACTATAGCAATCCTTATAAATAATGCAATCAAGACAGTTCAGCAGAGTGCGAAAGACAAGAAAGATATCTGACGCAGGATTTCACACTATGATGGGCTGGATTGCTTGCATTATTTTATGGAATTGCTATAGATTGCTATAAATCAGATAAGCTTCCTACTCTTTATATTTTTATATATCTCTGATTTCTGCTATTCGGTTTATCTGGTAATGTCATTTGGATCAAGTTCATCTCAAGTGCGGGTTGCAAATAATTTCTGCGGAATCCATCTCTGGACTTTAACCCCAGTTTTTCCATAAGTGTTTTTCTTGTATAAGGCGTATCATACTCCATGATTTCAAGCATTTTCCTGACAGTTTCTGAAAACTGTTCATTTTCTTCATTCATCTGAAGCGAAATATCTTCCAGAATCCTGTCTATCTGTGACAGCATAAACTCTATAAAAATGGTAGATTCTCCTGAAACATGGCATCTGGCAATCGCATCATAATATTCATCCTGAAATTTTTCAATCTGACTTTCGATTGGAATATACTCAAATACAGATTTCCATTTAGACAAAATCGCAGTATGCCATAATCTTGCCATTCTTCCGTTACCATCAGCAAATGGATGAATAAAGACAAACTCATAATGAAATACACTGCTCATAATCAATGGATGAACACTATTCCTTGATTTCTTCATCCATTCAAACAGTTCATCCATAAGCTGCGGTACAAATTGCGCCGGAGGTGCCATAAAAATGCATTCATCTCCATTAAAAACTCCCTCTTCTCCATGGCGAAACTCCCCACATTCTTCCACAAGATATTTTGTCATAATTCCATGGAATTTCTTTAAATCTTTTATACTATAGGGATTAATTTCCGAAAGGCTTTCATACGCCGCATATGCATTTTTAACTTCCTGTATTTCTTTCTGTTCCCCCAGTACAAGCCTGCCATTGATTACATCCCTAACCTGCCCCAGAGAAAGAGAATTCGCTTCTATTTTTAAAGATGAATGAATAGATTTAATTCGGTTATTCTTTCTCAGGTGCGGTTTTGTTTCCAGACTGCTGATTGCCGTGATTCGCCCTATTTTTTCAGAAATTGAAGACACATATGATAATATCTCATTTGTCATTGTAAATGGCGGTTTATATTCTCCCACAAAAACACCTCCAGAATTTCCGTTATCTTGCACACTATCTTGCACACTTTTTTGCGTACTTTCTTCTTCAGGATAGATTCCGTCTACTTCAGTGCTGTCAGAATCCCCATTGCATTGTCGTAATCTTTCTCTCCGACCATGATTTCATACAATGTTTTATCTGTCCCGAAATTCCCACCCATACTGCGGGCAGTTCCCCTGCCCGGAGCTGTCATTTTTTCTTCGTGGTTGACTCTCTTTGTTTTGTATTTGATTTTCTCTGAATCTAAGGCTTTACAATACTGCTCATATTTGTCTCTGGATGCACCGAGATAAACTGTTCTGCTGTCGAATAACATAATTAATTTCTCCTCCTTTGGGGTGTTGTTTTTACAAAAATGATCCTGTCTGCTGGCTCCTCAGCCTGCACACGCAGGAGCGTATTCGAAAAATCATTCCCACCATCTGCATGCACGGCAACTATAACGAAAAAAACAGCAGACATCCGTTTCCAGATCATCTGCTGTCATTATATCATATATATTTACTGCTTTGTAGTATAAAAGTATTATTCTACTTCTTCCGGTTCCATGCTTCGCATGTGTTCCTCGTTCTTTACGATTTCATACTTCTGGCGATATTCCTTGAAGTATGTATAATATTCCACGCTGTCAGATGGGTAAATCTTGGAATCATGGATATGCATATCCGGATTCTCGTCTCCACTCTTGAGAAGGGCTACCATTGCACTTGCACAATGTGCTGCAATACGGTTGAAGCTGTTGAGAATGTCTGTATATACAGTTCCCTCTTCCAGTCCGCAATTGCCGTTACTCAGACGCTCTACATGATGCATCTTCAGCTCATTGCATAAGGATGTGATAATCATTCCAAGAGGTGCAACTCTCTGTGCCATCTCTTTGTCATCATTGAGGAATGCACGACAGGTAAGATTGATCTCCTCACGAACTGCTTCCATTACTACATTCAGCTCATCCCAGGCTTCCTGTGAGAAATTAGTGTGATTATCATGCATTTCACTGGACATATAGGCAATGTAGGATGCATGGTCACCGATTCTCTCAAAGTCATTGATGGTATGAAGATAAAGGGATGCCTGCCTTGTCTGGGCACTGTTCATCTCATGCTTTGTGAGCTTCATCAGATATTCCCCAAGACGGCTTTCATATTTATCGATCAGGTTCTCTTTTCTCTGTACCTTATCAAATTTATCCTGCTGATATTCATTCAGAAGGTTCATGGCACGGTTGACATTCTTGCGAAGCTTCCTTGCCATACCGCTCATGGCACGATGACACTGTCCAATAGCAAGTGCCGGATAATTCAGAAGACGTTCTTCCAGAAGATCAAAGTCTGCTTCATCTTCCAGTTCCTCTGCACTGTCTTTTACAAGCCAGCACACCAGCTGCTCGATCTTCGGTATGAACGGGAAAAGAACACATACTGTTGCTACACGGAATACAGTATTCAGTAAAGCAATTGCAACCGGTGACATAATCATATCCATAAATCCGAAATGCACAACAGCATTTACAGTGTAGAAGATCACTGACCAGAGGATAAGACCAAACAGGTCATTGATCAGATAAACAAGTGCTGTACGTTTACCATTCTTATTCGCACCGATTGCTGAAATCAGAACCGGACAGGCAGCACCTACACCGATACCAAGAACGATCGGGAATGCACTGGAGAATGTCAGGATACCTGTTACAGATAACGCCTGCAATACACCGACTGTGGCAGATGCACTCTGCAGCACTGCGGTAAATGCAATACCTACCAGAATACCTATCAGCGGGTTGGAAAACATTGTCAGCATGTTTGTAAATGTGGGGCTGTCCTTCAGTGGTGAAACAGCACCGCTCATTGTCTGCATACCTGTCATCAGGATTGCAAAACCAAGCATGATATTACCGATATTTTTATGCACGGAACGCTTACATGCCATGCGAAGGATAATACCAATAATCGCTACTACTGCTGAAATTGTTGCTGTAGATAAAATCTTCGCAATTCCGTTCTTTCCGTCAATATAAGAAAGACAGAGGATCCATCCGGTAATACTGGTTCCGATATTGGCTCCCATGATAATACCGATGGCCTGTTTCAGTTTCATCATACCTGAGTTAACAAAACCAATGACCATAACGGTTGTGGCAGAAGAAGACTGAATCACGCTGGTAACACCAGTACCCAGAGCAACTCCCTTCAGCGGTGTGTTTGTCATTCGATACAGGAAAGCTTCCAGCTTATTTCCGGCAACCATTTTCAGGCCGTCGCCCATCAATGACATACCGAACAGGAATAACGCTACTCCGCTCAGTAATGACAATATCATTGAAAAAATTCCCATTATTTTCTCCTTTGTCGTCTGCCTGATTTCCATCCTCATCCCAGGAAATCGGCGCATAATGTAAGCAGGTTATTTTACCTGTTTCTAATCAGAATTTAACCTGCTTTTTACTTTTCCATTCTTATTATGTCACGTCCGGGAGATTATTACAATAATTGTTTTTTCAAAAATTGCATTTTTTCCATAGCGTTTAAAATGCTGTCTTTTTTTTCCTGAATTTTTTTGCAATTTTCATAAAATTTTCCAGCATGATTCAAAACATATCAGAACATGCCGGAAAATAACATACAATAAATCGGACAGCAAAAGAACATGACCCTCATCCGATTAATCATTAAGCCGACCTTGGCAGACTGCTCATTGCCGCTCCTGTCGCAGCTTCCTCCTCACATTCTGCCAGAACAAGTTCTGCCTTGAACATATCCTCAATAATTTCACACAGTACCGGATTTTTTCTCAGTCCATTCCCTGAACCAATCATACGCCTGATCTTTATACCGATTCCTTTCTGAATAGTCATATACATCTGATACAGTTCTGTGCTCATTCCCTTCAGAACACCATAGCAGAAGTCTTCAGGTGTAAAGTTTTCGGAACTTACCCGGGTAATACTGCCGCTTTTTTCCGGATTCACCCGCGTACCGTCAAATGTTGTTTCAACTTTAATCTTTCGACTTTCAGTTCTTTCACTATTCTGGTCTCTCCCTGTTCTTGCCATCTTTTCCATTACTTTGTATAATGGCTGATCCTGCCCTGTCACTTCTTTTACAATTTTTCGGAAAAACTGTTCCAGAAGCGCATATGCCTTGCCGCCACACAGAGATGCTCCTGCAAGCAGATACTTCCCATTCAGGAAAGGTCTTGCCTCAATTCCATCTCCTGCAAAATACTGACTGGAAAGAACAGAAATCTGTCCGCCGGTTCCCATATTGACCAGTAATGTATTCTCCTCATCACCTGCTGCGCCAAGGAAGCTTGCCTGGTTGTCTCCGATTGCAGTTGTAACTGTCCGTCCTCTGTATGTACCCAATTTTTCTATTTCAGTACAGACATCCGGCAGCCAGTTTACGTCCACTCCCATTTCAGCCAGTTTTTCTTTTTCAAAGCACATCTTACGGCTGTCAAAGAATCCCAACCCTGCCGCATTGCTCACATGTACCAATGGTTTTTTACGCTCTGTCAAATGCATTCCAAAATAATCCATGATCGTACAGAAACTCAAAGCCGAATCCGGAACCAGATTATGTCTGATATTATAAATATGTGTGACAAGCCCATACCCTGAAGCAGCATGGATTTTACATCTTTCCCGGATTTCTTCTGTTAAAGGAATCTGATCCCCATCGCAGATACTTCCTCTGGCATCCTGCCATGTATATAACGGACTGACACAATTTCCTTCTTTGTCAACATAGACAATTCCATGCATCTGCCCTGTGAGCCCAATCCGCTCAACATGCGGATACTTCTCCAGGAAATAATCCAGCAGATTCACTGCTCTTTCTACAATTTCTTTTGCATACTGTATTCTTTCCCATTCATTTCCGGTTTCGATAAAGCAACCGTTCTCTACAGTTTTTGCCTCCAGAATCTTTGCCTGTCCGTTTTCCTCTTTTTCCAGAACAACACCGCTTATCGTTGTTGTCCCAATGTCAATCCCCGCCGTTTTCACAGTCCAAACTCTTCTGCCAGTTTCTTAAACTCCGGCAGGGAATTAATAATCGTATCATAAGATACACAATAAGCCAGTCTCACATAACCCGGGCAGGCAAATGAGCTTCCCGGAACCATAAGGATGTTGTATTTCTTTCCGGCTTCACAAAATGCTTTTTCATCTGCTACCGGAGATTTCACGAAAAGGTAGAATGCGCCTTGCGGTTTAATGCACTCGAATCCGCATTCCTTCAGTCCGTTATATAATGCCAAACGGTTCTTGTCATATGCAGCTACATCCACTTCTGCATCTACACATTTGGCAATCACCTTCTGCATCAGGGATGGGGCGTTGACACATCCGATGGTACGGTTGGCAATAGCCGCTGCAGTGATAAGCTCTTCACTGCCAGCTGCTTCATCCGGAATTACCAGATAACCGATACGCTCTCCCGGAAGGGACAGAGATTTGCTGTAAGAATAACCAACAATAGTATTGTCGTAGTATTTTGTCAGATACGGAACTTCTACACCGTCATAAGCCAGCTCTCTGTATGGCTCGTCAGAGATCAGGTAAATTACACTGCCAAATTCCTGCTGTTTTTTCTCAAGAATTACTGCCAGCTTCTTAATGGTTTCTTCGGAATATACAACACCAGTGGGGTTGTGAGGTGTATTTACGATCACTGCTCTTGTCTTTGCTGTAATCTTCTGCTCAAACTCCTCAAGATTCGGCTGAAATGTGGTTGTATCCGGAGAGATTTCCACAAGCCTGCCATCAAAATTGCGCACATATGCACCATATTCCAGAAAGTATGGTGCAAAAACAATCACTTCTTCCTCTGGATTCAGGATTGTCTTAAAAATCACATTCAAGCCACTGGCTGCCCCAACCGTCATAATCAGATTCTTTGCCGCAAATTTAGTTCCAAAGCGGCGGTTCAGAGATTCCGCTATCGTCTGGCGCACATCCTCAAATCCTGCATTACTCATATAACCATGAAGCACTGTAGGATCCACTTCATTCACCAGATCAATAATAGCCTCCTTCACACACTCCGGTGCCGGAACGCTCGGATTCCCAAGACTGAAATCATAAACTTTGTCCGCACCGTAAATGGCTCTGAGACGATTTCCCTCCTCAAACATCATACGGATGGCTGAATTATTTTTTACATAAGGTTTCATTTTTTCTGCTATCATAACATATTCGCTCCTGTCCAAATAATCCCGGCAAACCACCGAAATTCAGAATAATATCGCAACTGCCCAATTTCTCTTGCAGTGCATCATTTATCTCTATTTTAACCTTATCATGGTAAAGTGTCAATGTGCGACAATATACCATATTCCATCTTTTTAACCGAAGTCAAGTGGATAAGATCATCCACTTCGCTACACAGTTATTCAGAAGGAATGTTTGCGCTCCTCCAGTAACAAAATGTCAATCGTTTTTTAATCACCTTTTCCCGAAAATGGGCAAAAAAATAGAGCATATAGGGTATTTTCCCACATGCTCTGCCTCCATATTAAATTTTTCACTGTACAACTTGAAGTTATCGTCTTGTTCCATTCTTATCAAAATTCTTTTTTAATGCTATTTCTGTTGGG
>OGQG01002657.1_pt1 | contig 10043 bp, 5 predicted proteins | sample 1553201 | NCBI WGS metagenome assembly OGQG01 (sample SAMEA2579925, study PRJEB22360) | human gut metagenome | biome: human gut; feature: human-associated habitat; material: faeces | place: Denmark | collected 2008/2010
GCCCCGGATGAAAAGTAAGGGAAAAGTGTGGAAAAGTGGGGGGGGGGGGGGTACAATTTGAAAAAATGCGCCCTCCACAAAAAGAGCGCAAAAAGCACAAGAAAGTGTAGAAAAAGAAAGGAGACCTATACCATGAGGAAGACCGACGCATTCCGCCGGGCAGCAGCTCTGTTGGCAGCGTTGAGCATCACGGTGTCTCTGGCGGCTCCGGCCTTTGCAGGGACCTACTATATCGACAACGGCGATATTACCATCACCAAAAAAGATGATGGCAGCCAGGAAATCAAACAGAACGGAACCATCATTGAGAACGATGACAGGGGTGAAATCGTCATCACCACCTCTAATGCGGACAAGACCACGCTGGAGAGCGACCTGGAAGGCCCCGCAGCAGAGGATTCCGGCTTTGGCCCTGTGGTAGAGGACAACTACCAGCCGGCCCAACCGGAGGACGCTGAGAAACCGGAAGATGCAGACCAGTCGGAGGACGACGCCCAGCAGAAGAGCACTGAGGAGTCGAAGGACGCCGACCAGCCGGAGAACACTGACCGGCAGGAAAGCGCCCAGCAGGTAGCCCCGGCTGCTGCCCCTGCAGCCCCTACTTCAGTGAACCCAAAAGATAATGGCTTTTGGGGCAACACCATTACGGTGATCAACAAGGCTGCCACGGCGCTGAAACTCACCCTGAAAGACGTGAAGATCGATGTGAGCGACACCGGAAAGAACACCGGAAACCCATGGAATAGTGACGAAGGAAAAGCCGCCCTGAGCGTTCAGGGAAATGGCAATGTGGAGATCGAGCTGGACGGCAAGAACGAGCTGAAAAGCGGCGCTCACAGGGCGGGCCTTGAAAAAAACACCTCCACCTCCACAGGCACGCTGACCCTGAAGGACGATAACAACGAAGCCGGCAGCCTGACGGCCACCGGTGGAGACTGGGGTGCTGGCATCGGCAACGGCGGCTACTACGGCAACGGCGGCAACCGCAGCGGCGAAAACATCACCATCAAAGGCGGCAGCGTGACCGCTACCGGTGGCGACTATGCCGCTGGCATCGGCGGCGGCTACTACGGCAGCGGCAAAAACATCACCATCAAAGGCGGCACGGTGACTGCTACCGGTGGCGACGAGGGTGCCGGCATCGGCGGCGGCTACTACGGCAACGGCGAAAACATCAAGATCACCGACGGCACGGTGAACGCTACCGGTGGTTGGGGTGGTGCCGGCATCGGCGGCGGTGAGAACGGCAACGGCGAAGACATCACCATCAACGGCGGCAAGGTAAACGCTTCCGGTGCCTACGGTGGTGCCGGCATCGGCGGCGGTCTCAATGGCATCGGCAGCAAGATCACCGTGAGCGGAGCCGCTCATGTGACGGCGACGGCGACCGCCAGCAGGGACCCTGACTGGCCCCATACCGATACCGGTGCTACCATCGGTAACGGCAGCACCAGAACGCCGGATGGTAAATCTGCCGACGGCAAGGAGATCCAGGCAGACATCAACGGCCTGACCACCGGCTACATCCACCACATCATCTACAACCCGCTCCTGAACTGGAACGACGAACCGGACACCATCCTGAAGGAGTGGTGGGAGTTTGCGCTCCCCAAGCCCATCCCGGACGGGGAGAGCCTGGACCTCCATGTGGAGACGCTGAAGGGCGCCCCCCTGCTTTTTAACACCCGGCAGCAGGGCAGCACCCTGCGGGTGACGACCGACAATCTGTCCGCCCGGCTCCATGGTACCCGGCAGGCGCTGGAGACCCTGCAGGAGCAGGGGGTGGAGCAGATCGAGTTTGTCACCACCCTCAAAACGACCACCCTGTCGGTGGAAGACCTGCTGACAGAGGGGGGCAGCTGGTTTGCTCTGGAGCACGACGGCCTTGGGAGCCGGCGGCTGAGCGCAGCTCAGGCCGAGAGCCTGAAGTGCTGGAGGCACTAAAAAATACAGACCCCTTACAGGGGCCGCCTTGTGGAACCACCCGGGGCGGCCTCTTTTTTGTAATTCGTAAAACCACTCGCTAGGCGAGTGGTTTTCATTATACAAAAAGCCGCCGTGCGGGCGGCACGGCGGCGTGGGGAGCGGGGGTCAGCCCTGCTCCTGTTCCAGTTTCTGCTTCTTTATAATGTACGCCTCCATTTTCGGCTCAGCCCAGCCGTCGAGGTTGGTCTGACGCTCCCGGGCGATGCCAAGAGCCTGCGGGGGGACGTCCTTGGTGATGGTGCTGCCGGCGGCGGTGTAGGCCCCGTCGCCGATGGTGACGGGGGCGACAAGGTTGGTGTTGCAGCCGATGAAGCAGTAGTCGCCGATCTGAGTGCGGAACTTGTCCTTGCCGTCGTAGTTGCAGGTGACGGTGCCGCAGCCGAAGTTGCAGTACTTGCCTACGTCGCTGTCGCCGATGTAGGTCAGGTGGCTGACGGTGTTGCCCCGGGCGAAGTTGGAGTTCTTCGTCTCGACATAAGCGCCCAGATGCACGCCGTAGTCGGTGACGGTGTTGATGCGCACATGGGTGAAGGGACCGATATTGTTGTGGGGGCCGAGGTGGCTGCTGTAGACCTGGCTGGCGTTGACGGTGGTGCCTTCGTCCACGGTGCTGTCCTCGATGAGGGTGTTGGGGCCGATGACGCAGCCTGCGCCGATGGTGGTCTTGCCGCGCAGGATGGTGCCTGCGAGGATGACGGCTCCCGGGGCAATGACCACTTCGGAGCCGATCTCCACATTGCGGCTACGGATGTCCACGCCGTTTGCGATGTGGCGCAGCAGCACCTCTTCGCGCTGGGCCTCGGCAGCGTCGAGCTTTGCCTTTGCGGCAGCCAGTGCGGATGTGTCAATGTTTTGCATAAATAAAAAACCTCCTCCCAAAACGGCCCCCGCAGCGGCGGCGGAGCCCCTGCGGAGAAGGGTTTTGTTGTATCCAAGATAGAACAAACTCGGGAGCAATCACCCCGGAAAAACAGGGCGAAGGGTTTGATGGATGGAAAGTTGTATCCATCGCCCTAAAAATGGCTTAAAACCTTAAAAAACCTCTCGAAATCTTTCCCATTTTATATTACCGAAAAAGTAAGTAAAATGCAAGAGTTTGCACAAAAAATATCAAACAAATTCGGTGATTTGCCCGATGGAATAGACGTGAAATTCTGGTATAATGGTTTAGCATTCACAGAGAAATGTTTATCGTATGACAAGACAGAGCATCGATAAGACCGCCGGAGCATCGCGCCGGGGGCCATCATTTGGGAGGTAAACACGCATGAGCAAAAAGTATCTGTACTACTTCAGCGAAGGCAACGATGCCTTTGGCGGCGACAAGGTCACCATGAAGAACATTCTGGGCGGCAAGGGCGCTGGTCTGGCTGAGATGACTGCAGCCGGCATGCCGGTGCCGCAGGGCTTCACCATCACCACCGAGGCCTGCACCCAGTATTACGCAGACGGCCGTCAGATCAACGACGAGATCACCGCTGACATCTTCGAGCACGTCAAGGGCCTCGAGAAGATCACCGGCAAGACCTTCGGCGACAACGAGAACCCGCTGCTGGTCTCCGTCCGTTCCGGCGCACGTCAGTCCATGCCCGGCATGATGGACACCATCCTGAACCTCGGCCTGAACGACGAGGCTGTCGAGGGTCTGGCCAAGAAGACCAACAACGCCCGTTTCGCATACGACTGCTACCGCCGCTTCGTGCAGATGTTCGCCGACGTCGTCATGATGGTCCCGAAGAGCCTGTTCGAGGTCGAGATCGATAAGATGAAGGAAGCCAAGGGCGTCAAGAACGACGTTGACCTGACTGCTGACGACCTGAAGGAACTGGTCGGCACCTTCAAGAAGATCTATGAGGACAACGAGGGCAGACCCTTCCCCCAGGACCCCAAGGATCAGCTCATCGAGGCTGTCAAGGCCGTCTTCCGCAGCTGGGACAACCCCCGTGCAAATGTCTATCGTAAGATGAACGAGATCCCCTACGAGTGGGGCACCGCTGTCAACGTCCAGCAGATGGCTTTCGGTAACTCCGGCGACCGCTCCGGCACCGGCGTTGCATTCACCCGTGACCCCGCCACCGGCGCTAAGAAGCTGATGGGCGAGTACCTCATCAATGCACAGGGCGAGGACGTCGTTGCTGGTGTCCGCACTCCGTCTCCCATCAGCCACCTGCACGAGCAGATGCCTGAGGTCTACGACCAGTTCGTTGAGATCGCTACCCGTCTGGAGAACTACTTCCGCGATATGCAGGATATGGAGTTCACCATTGAGGACGGCCACCTGTATATGCTGCAGACCCGTAACGGCAAGCGTACCGCTCAGGCTGCTCTGCAGATCGCATGTGATCTGGTGGACGAGGGCATGATCACCGAGCAGGAGGCTGTCCTGCGCGTGGAGCCCAAGCAGCTGGATACCCTGCTGCATCCCCAGTTCGACGCAGCTGCCCTGAAGGCTGCTGAGGTCGTCGGCAAGGGCCTGGCAGCTTCTCCCGGTTCTGCCTGCGGCCAGATCGTCTTCACCGCCGAAGAGGCTGAGGAGATGGTCAAGTCCGGCAAGATGAAGAAGGTCGTTCTGGTCCGTCTGGAGACCTCTCCCGAGGACATCGTCGGTATGCAGGTGTCTCAGGGCATCCTGACCGTCCGCGGCGGCATGACCAGCCACGCAGCCGTTGTTGCTCGTGGTATGGGTACCTGCTGTGTCTCCGGCTGCGGCAACGACAACGACGTGAAGATCGACGAAGAGGCTAAGACCTTCGAGCTCAACGGCCACAAGTTCGTCGAGGGCGACTGGATCTCCATCGACGGCTCCACTGGTAACATCTACGGTGAGCAGGTCGCTACCGTCGCCGCCACCGGCAACAAGAACTTCAACCGCTTCATGGGCTGGGCAGATGCTGCTCGTCAGCTGCTGGTCATGACCAACGCCGATAACCCGCGCGACGCACAGCAGGCAGTTGACCTGGGTGCTGAGGGCATCGGCCTCTGCCGTACCGAGCATATGTTCTTCGCTGAGGACCGCATCAAGGCTGTCCGTGAGATGATCTGCGCACGTACCGTGGAAGAGCGCGAGGCTGCTCTGGCCAAGGTCGAGCCGTTCCAGCAGGGTGACTTCGAGGCGATGTACCGCATCATGGGTGAGCGCCCGATGACCATCCGTTATCTGGACCCGCCTCTCCACGAGTTCCTGCCCAGCAAGGACGAGGACATCAAGGAGCTGGCTGCCGACATGGGCATGACCTTCGATGACCTGAAGAACGTCGTTGCTTCTCTGCACGAGTTCAACCCCATGATGGGCCATCGTGGCTGCCGTCTGGCTGTCACCTACCCCGAGATCGCAGCAATGCAGACCCGCGCTGTTATCAAGGCAGCTCTGAACGTCTCTGCTGAGACCGGTTATATCATCACTCCGCACATCATGATCCCGCTGGTCGGCGAGGTCAAGGAGCTGAAGTTCGTCAAGGACGTTGTCGTCAAGGTCGCAGACGAGCTCATCAAGGCTTCCGGCGTTGACATGAAGTATCTGGTCGGTACCATGATCGAGATCCCCCGTGCAGCTCTGACTGCCGGCGAGATCGCCAAGGAGGCTGAGTTCTTCAGCTTCGGCACCAACGACCTGACTCAGATGACCTTCGGCTTCAGCCGTGACGATGCTGCCAAGTTCCTGGGCGCTTACTACGAGAACAAGATCTACGAGAGCGATCCGTTCCAGCATCTGGATCAGGTCGGCGTCGGCAAGCTGGTCAAGATGGCTGCACATGACGGCCGTGAGACCCGTCCCGACCTGGGTCTGGGCATCTGCGGCGAGCACGGCGGCGATCCTTCCAGCGTCGAGTTCTGCCACAATGTTGGTCTGGACTACGTCAGCTGCTCTCCCTTCCGTGTGCCTATCGCACGTCTGGCTGCTGCCCAGGCTGCGATTAAGAATCCCCGCAAGTGATTGCGTGAGGGCTTGAGAGAGCACGAATAAAGCATAATGAGCCGCCCCGGTTTCCGCAACAGGAAGCCGGGGCGGTTTTGCATCTTGTTTTGTAAGCGGAAAGAGGTTACAATAATAGAAAAGAAAGCGTATATCAGTCGAATAAGGTGGTAGGCCTATGAAGTTTTTCGAAGTGGTTCCAAGCGAACTTTTCTCGCCGTTGGCTTCGCCCAACCGTATTTTATATGCGGATGCACTGGACGTACTGTACGCAGCATACCAAGAAAACTTGAAAATACGGGAAGATGTCTTGTATTCAATGCTGCGCGGCAGGCTGGAGCAGGAACTGGCGGATGCTACGTTTGAAGATGAAGACATTGACGAAGAGGAACTGAGGGATATCTCTGGCCGCGCCCGTTTTTTGATTCGCAAGCTGTGTAGTAAGGGGTGGTTTGAGAAAGAACGCGGGGACGACTTTGAAGAGTATATCACGATTCCTAATTACAGCAGCCGTTTGCTGGAATTATTCCACCAACTCTGCGATGATAGCCCGGCTCGTGGATATTCTTATGTGTTCGGAACTTTCTCAGTCTTAAAGACCGCCGACGACAGCAACAATGCTTACGATAAAATGACGGCTCTCTATAGTGCCTACGATAACACAACGGCGCTGATTAGTTTGTTGCAAATGGTCTATCATAATGTGAAGCATTATTTTCAGACACAGATCGATATGCAGGATGTCAACCAGGTACTAGCTGCACACTTTAACGACTTTGGACAAAAGGTTGTGGAGGCATATATCCGTCCGCTGAAAATCAAAGATTCAGTGCCGAAGTATCGTGTGCCCATTCAGTCTGTGCTTAGGCGCTGGGAAGAGGATGATACCTTGCTGATGGCGATGGCAAATGAAGCATTGCGTGATAAGCGGGGCAAGACATTGGAAGACTGCCGTGCCGATCTGCTGAGGAAAATTTTCTGGATCGAAGAACGCTATGACAATTTAGAGAAGGACTATCTTGAAGAAATTGATACGCAGGTCCGGCGCTATACCAGGGCAGCAACACAGAAAATCGAGAACCTGACGAACCGAGATCAAAGCGTGCGCGGCAATTTGAATGTTTTGCTGACGGCACTGTCCAGAAACCGCAGGGCGGCTGAGCTGGTGGACCAGATACAACCGGCATTTCAATTGTATGAGCAGTCTTTTTTGTCAGAAAAAAGTCTGTGGTACCGTAAGCGCCCCGAAAAACGGACAAAAACCGCGTCGGTGCTGATACAAGATGATCAGGCACCGAATACGGAAGAACAGGTCAGAGCGGCACAGTTACTGCAATCGAAATATGGCCGGGCAGCAGTAAATGCTTACGTGCAGGGATGGCTGGGAGACGCTGACATTTGTTGCTCGGAGGAGCTCTCGCTTGAAGAGGACAAGGATTATATCATGAGTTTGCTGGCAATCCTTGGAAGCAAGGATGCATCTGCCGGTTATGTGGTCCAGGAACTCGATGGCATTTTTTGCAAAAACGGCTATTCGATCCCGCAAATGCAGATCCGGAGGAAGGAGAAGAAGTCGTGAATTTTGATTTTGTTACCAATGCAACGGCAAAAGAACTGGAACAATTCAAATCTGTCTGCAATCAGCTGCTCAGCCGCACATACATTGTGCGAACTATCTACCAGCTGGGAAAAGGCAGGGTGGATAACCCAGACTATCTTTTTCTATCACGGCACTATGAGGCTGTACAGGAGTACCTGAGTCTGCTGGACTGGGATTTGCGCAGGGATGAACTGAACGGATACTTTTATGTGTTGAACACAGACGAGGCTAACCGTTGCAACCTCAATAAAAAAGAAACAGCGATTTTGCTGGCATTACGGCTGATCTACGAAGAAAATATGGAGCGTTTGGGTTTGGAGCAGGATGCCATGTGTACTGTGCGGGATGTGCTGGAAAAAGTGGTGACCGACTATCCTGTTTTTCCAGCTAAGCCGAATATGGAAGAGGTGAAACGCGCCTTTACGGTGCTGGAAAACCATTCCGTGATCCAGCGGCTGGAAGGTAAATTCAACCAGAGCAGCTGCAGGATTGCAATACTGCCCACCATTTTATCTGCGGTCTCCAGCGAAAAGCTGAACTTGGTGGTGTCTGTTTTGAAAAAGGAGGAAACAGATGAAGAAGCTGAAGAAGATCCTGCTGATCAACTGGCTCTATTTCAGTAAGGAACTGATTGAAGTGGGCGATATCAATTTCCTGACTGGAAAGAACGGCGCCGGAAAGTCAACGGTCATCGATGCACTGCAGATCGTACTACTGGGCGAGACAAATTCCCGCAATTTTAATCAGGCAGCCAACGAAAAATCGCAGCGCACATTGGAAGGCTATCTGCGCGCCGACATGGATGATAACAGCCCGTATTCCCGCCGCGGTAAGGACTTTTCTACCTATATTGTCTGCGAATTTCAGGATGAGATGGAGGGCAGCAGCTTTGTGACGGGCGTTACCTTTGACTGCCGCAGCGATGGAAGTTACCGTGATACATTCTTTATTTACACGGGGACACTGCCGGAAAATTGCTTTATTGAGCAGGGCGAGGCAATGGAGATTTCTGCACTTCGCCGTTTTTTGAAGCAGAACTATGCACGGGCAGAATTTTACGATACCCAAAAAGAGTATCGCCGCAACATGCTTGCAAAGTGGAACGTCCACAACGAGCAGGTCTTACGGATGATGAAGAAGGCTGTTTCGTTCCGGCCAATTGTGGATATCCAAAAATTCATCACGGAAAACATCTGCGATATTCCGGATAAACCCAATATTGAGCTGATGCAGCAAAACATCCGGGATTATAAACGGCACGAATTGCTGGCGCAGCGTCAGCAGGAAAAGCTGGATGCGCTGCAGCAAATCAGCAGGCTGTATCAGGAGATGAACCAAGCCATAGACCGCTGCCAGATCCAGAAGTTTCTGGTACGGTGGGCCGAAAAAGAAGCTGCGCAGACAGAGATCGACCAGAGGGAATTGGAACGAACTGAATGCAAGGAGAACCTTGCAAATGTGAATGAGCAACGGGAGGAGCTTGAGCGGCAGATCGAACAGAAAGAAACGCGCCGCAGTGAGCTGGAGCTGGCCTACAGACAGAGCAACGTTTTCCAGGAGGAAGAGCGTCTGCTCAACACGGAAAAGGCTCTGAGAGATGAGCAGAAAAAGCTGGAACAGGGTCTGCAAAATCTTGAAGTGGAGATCAAGCGGGAAGCACGGCATTTGCAGAGATTCTGTGGGGAGATACAAGAACTGGAACCGGAAGAACTTCTCATACCGGTGCAGGAAGCGGCGAACACGGCGCAGAAAGCATATGCTGTATTTACTGGTGACGAGAAGGGATTGTTTGCCCGGCCTGTGGAATTGTTTGAAACGGGGCAGCAGGCAGTGGCCGAATTGTCGGATGCTGTCCGCAGTGCGGCTCATAAAACAGAGGATCGTATTGCAGAGCTGAAGAAGCAAGCCGACCAGAAAAGTGCGGTGCTTGCAAATCTGCGCAGGAACATAAAAGATTATCCCCATGGACTTCTGCTGTTCAAAGACCGGCTGGAAAAGGATCTGGCGGATAAAACGGGGCATGCGGTTCCCGTTTATATTCTGGCAGATGTGCTGGAAATGGCAGATGAGCGCTGGCGTGGAGCGGTGGAAGGCTACCTGAACAACCAGAAATATTATCTGCTGGTGGAGCCGGGACGTTATCAGGATGCACTTAACATTTACGACCGGCTGAAGCAGGAAGCAGAGTACCGTGCGTTTGGTCTGGTAGATATCGGAAAACTGAGGGAAAAAGAAACACTTCGACCGTTGCCCGGCAGTCTGGCAGAAAAGGTGGAGACAGAAAACAAGCTGGCACGCAGCTATGTGGACTATCTTCTGGGTCGGGTGATATGCTGCGACACGGCAGAACAGTTGCGCTGCTATAAGACGGCAATTACGGCAGAGGGAATGCTGTATCAGGGCTATGTGGCCCGCGCACTTCGGAAGGGCTGGATGGAAGACGCCTTCATCGGGCGGCGTGCGGTGCAGCTCCGCATCGACCATCTGGAAAAGGAACTGGCCTGTCTGCAGGAAGAGCTGCGGCATTGGCAGGCTTTTTGCACA
>OGQG01002659.1_pt1 | contig 10027 bp, 9 predicted proteins | sample 1553201 | NCBI WGS metagenome assembly OGQG01 (sample SAMEA2579925, study PRJEB22360) | human gut metagenome | biome: human gut; feature: human-associated habitat; material: faeces | place: Denmark | collected 2008/2010
TATAACAAAAAATCAACCCTAAATACAAAAAAACCGCCTTCCAAATGATGGAATCAACGGTTTTTGGTTTGTTTTTACGAAAACTTTTATAATTTGTTTAATTAAATTTTGTAACAATTGTGTCGAATTTGAGCAAACCACCAAACAAATCGAGGGCACTTCCAATCGTATAATTGACTCTGTTTTTTCCTGTTTTTTGAATTTTTTCGATGTCCTCATAACTGCCAATGCCGCCGGCATATGTAATCGGAATTTCACTTTCTTTAGCAAGAATTTTTAACAAATCCTCATCTACACCTGTTCCGGTTCCCTCAACATTTACCGCATGCACTAAAAATTCATCACAGTACGAATGAAGTTTTTCCATCAGTGCTTCATCCAGACACTGATTAGTAAATTTCTGCCACCGGTCGGTTACAATATAATAAGAATCTCCTTTTTTCCGGCAGCTCAAATCCAGAACCACATGCTCTTTTCCCACCGCTTTCACTAATTGCTGCAAACGGTCAAAACGAATCTCTCCGCCCACAAAAACATACGATGTAACAATGACATGGCTTGCGCCAAAATCCAAAAAAGAAGCGGCATTTTCCGCATGGATTCCACCACCTACCTGAAGTGCCCCCTGCCACGCAGAAAGAGCTCCCTTTGCCTGCATAAGGTCTGCTTTATAATAAGGACTGTCCGCCGCATTTAACAAAATAATATGTCCGCCGCGAAGCCCCTTTTCACGATACAAGGCGGCATAATCCGCCGCCTGCATCTCCGAAACAAAATTCTCTTTTGCAAAATCTTTCTCATCTTTTAAACTTCCACCGACAATCTGCTTTACCTTACCATTATGAATATCGATGCATGGTCGAAATTCCATTCTTTTATCCTCTCTTTACAGTCCAAGAATCTTTTCTACGGTCATCTGCATCTCACTCTTATCGCATACAATATCATGACGAATCGGTGCGGTGCGGATTTCCTCAATTGCCTCCGGAATCTTCACACCGGAAAGAGCATTTAACTCATCTACCAGTTCAAAATCAGTCATGCTGTCATATTTTTCTTTGTCAATGGCATCCATAACACTGCGGGTAAACTTGTATGGGCTTGCCGTAGAAGCAATTACTGTCTTTAAGCCGGCATCCTTTGCCTTGTCATAATAAACACAGGAAGCAACCGACGTATGTGTATCCATGATATAACCGGCTTTATCAAACACCTTCTTAATATTTGCTGCAGTTTCAGCTTCTGAAGCATAACCACCGACAAAGCAGGATAATTTCTCCATCATTTCCTTGGTAATCGTATATTCACCATTGCTTGAAAGTGCATCCATAAACGCTTTTGTCTGTGCTGCATTCTCACCGGTAATACGGTAAATCAAACGCTCTAAGTTACTTGAAATCAAAATATCCATTGACGGAGAAGATGTCAAAATAAATTCTCTCTTTCTGTCATAAGTTCCTGACTGGAAGAAATCAAACAATACTTTGTTCTCATTCGATGCACAGTACAAAGTCTCAATCGGAAGTCCCATATTTTTTGCATAGAAAGCCGCCAAAATATTACCAAAGTTTCCGGTTGGGACAACAACATTCATTTTCTCACCACAAGAAATTTCTCCCTGTTTGAGAAGCTGACCATACGCATATACGTAGTAAACAATCTGTGGTACCAGACGTCCAATGTTAATAGAATTGGCAGAGGAAAACTGATATCCTTTTGCATTCATGCGCTCTGCTAAATCTTTTGAGTGGAACATCTCTTTTACACCGGTCTGGGCATCATCAAAGTTTCCGATAATTCCTACTACATTTGTGTTTTCTCCTTTTTGTGTCAGCATCTGTTTCTCCTGAATCGGGCTGACACCGTTTTTCGGATAGAACACAATAATACTTGTTCCCGGAACATCAGCAAAACCTGCCAATGCAGCTTTTCCTGTATCACCGGATGTTGCTGTCAAAATAACAATTTCATTTTTAACACCATTTTTCTTTGCTGCCGTTGTCATCAAATATGGGAGAATTGAAAGTGCCATATCTTTAAAGGCGATTGTTTTTCCATGGAACAATTCCAGATAATAAGCACCATCTTTTTTAACAAGTGGGGCAATTTCCTTGGTGTCGAATTTATCATCATAGGCACCATTAATACAATGCTTTAATTCTTCCTCGGTAAAATCTGAAAGGAACAGCTTCATAACTTCATAAGCGGTTTCCTGATATGTCATATCAGCAAGTTTTTCAAGCGGTACTTCAAGTGCAGGAATCGAATCCGGCACAAATAATCCACCGTCGTCTGCAAGCCCTTTTAAGATTGCCTGCGATGCTGTCACTTTGTCACTATTGCTTCTTGTACTCTTGTACATGATACTCATAATCTCTCCGTCCTTTTCTCTAAACTCATTTCGGTAAAACAAAACTAAACATAGAATACCATGAAATTTCAATTTATACAAGACTGCAAATTACGTGTTTTAGCGAAAAAATTCGTGACAGCCGTATTCGCATATTTTTGTAAGTTCTCTGTCAAACCAGCTGACATTGGAAGAATCAGAGCCGGCACGGTACATAAAATACAATGCTCCGTTTGTATTATCTTTTTCCTTTAACGCCTTTTCTACCGCTTTTTTTGTCCGTGCTGACACCTTTACGCGGTAGTAGCTGCCGTTTGACACCGGTGAGAACTGACGGCCGGCAAAGACAATTTCACGCACAGAGTTCGGAAATTTTTCGGATTTCATACGATTTAATATCACATTTGCCACCATCTGGCGTCCCTTGATTGTCTGGTCACCGGATTCCGCCTCCACAATCCTCTCTAAAATCCTTCTAGCCCCATGATCCAGGTTCACCCGGTATCTCACAATTGTTTTCACCGTGCGTCTCTGCTTTTCATCTTCCTGTGTATTCATACGCCTTTCATCCATATCCGTTTCTGCAACGCCCTGATAACAAAACTGATTATTTTCCACCAGTGCTGCCATCTTCTCTGATGACTTTCGCACCGAAGTTATATCTTTCCTTACCTGCTTATTCTGATTCTGTGGATACCAGCCAATGGAAAGGGCCGAAACCAACAGACAATAAACGAAAAACAATATTTTCTTCTTTTTAACCATTTTCCCTTCCTCCTAGTATCAAATATATGTTGTTATTACATAATTATTACAATTTTGTTACATTTTTATTCACAATATTGCAATATATCAAAAAATCGCATACAATGATAGCAGATTTTAAACATTTGGAAGGAGAATCCGTATGCTGCCCGGTGTATATCAAGCGAAAAAAAAAGACGACACCATATATTTTCGAAGTTCGATTACCTACAGTGGAAAGCATATCAGCCTTGGCAGCTTTGACACGGAAGAAATGGCGCACGAAGCTTACCTTTACGCCGGCAGACTGCTCGCGGGAAAGGAAATAACGCTGACTTCATATAAAAAGGAAAATCCGGTGCTCTCCTTTTCCAAATGGGTTAGTTTAATTAATTTTCGGGATAATGGTATTTATATCAAGACACCGATTTATTTGTTTCAGAAATATTTTCATTATTATTTTTCGCCGGAAAATTATCTGATTTTTGATACGGACGATTTATTTTATTACTCCACCCGCACCATAAGCCGCCGCGGAGGGCATCTTTTTGTTGCCGATTACGGAATGCAGGTGAATATTTTATCCCGCTATGGCATTAAAAATTATGCCGTAGCCGGACGGGATTATCTGTTTGCCAACGGAAACACAAGAGATTTCCGCTATGAAAACCTTGTGATTATCAACCGCTATCACGGCGTATGCCAAAAAACAAAACAGGGACAGATTTATTATGAAACAAAAATTCACTGGAACGGTGATTTATTAGTCGGGCGCTATGAAAATGAAATAGAAGCTGCCATTGCCTATAACAAAGCAGCTTCCACTCTTTTAAGAAAAGGATATCTGAAAGATTATCCGGTTAATTATATTGAAGAACTTTCCGATTCGGAATACCGCTCCCGCTATCAGGTAGTAGATATTTCCGACAAAATTAAAGTTCTTAAATCGCTCCTTTAATAAACAGCACCATAAATAAAAGAATCATAATACCATTCAGCACTGAGCCAACCGCCGGTGTCACATGGTAAATATCTTCTTCTTTGTTACAGCGAACCGCAAGCACAAATCCAATGATACTAAGTACCATCGTTGCAAGACCGAGCGCACCAATTTCCATTCCTGCCCTGCCTTTTGCATGTCCGGACACAATGCAGAGTGTCAAGAGAATAATAATCGAAAGGACACCCAGTACCACTGAAATAATTCCATGCTTTGGATGTTTCTTATCACTAAAACGTATTCTTTTGCGATTTCCAAAACGTACTTCCATCTTCGGTCTCCTTTCACTTTCTTCCGAGTGCACGAATGATTTTTTTTGAAAGATAATAACAAATATATCCCAAAATAACACCAAACGTATTTAGGCACAAATCATCGACATCAAAGCATCCCACTTTCGTCACGAGCTGAATCGTTTCCACAACAAGACTGAAAGCAAATCCAAGGAACGTCACAAACAGCCCGCTTCTAAAATAATGCCCCTTAAAATGAACACCTTTTCGCTGTTCTCTGTATAGTACCGGGACCAGAAAACCAAATGGCATAAATACCACAACATTTCCTAATAGATTAATAGCAAAGTATACCATGCCAATCTGCTCCCTGTACATCAGATACCGTTTAATTTCCCGAAACAACTCCAGATTGTACTGATAGGTAGTATACGGCTCATTGCGTCCATATTCCTCACTAAAGAAGAGAAAATAGACCAATAAAATCATATAACAGATAAAGCATACCGTTAATAAATTGCTTATGAACCGTTTCATCTTTTCCTCCTAAAAACACAACCAAAATCTATCTTACTGTCTTAAAGTTACTCCTAAGTTTTCCAGTTTCTTTAAGATTTTATCCATAACAGCCGATACATCTTTATCCTCTAACGTACGATCTTTGGCACGGAAACGAATGGAATATGCCAGTGATTTTTCATCTTTTCCAACATTTTCCCCTTCGTAAATATCAAACAAATGATAATCTTCAAGCAGCTTTCCACCGCTCTTTCGGATTACTTCCTCGATTTGTCCGGCTAATACTGTCTTTTTCATAACCAGAGAAATATCACGTGTTACTGCCGGGAATTTAGCAACGCCCTGATATTTGATATCAAAGTTTGCTTTTTCAGCTAATTTTGCAACATCCAGTACAGCAACATATGTCTTTGTTCCCAGATTATAATTATCTGCCACTTCCGGATGTACTTCACCCAAATAGCCAAGGACTTCTCTATCTATCATTATATCCGCTTTTCTTCCAGGATGCAAATAGGAATGTTCTCCTTTTGGCTCATAAGTAACACCTGTTGTGATACCAAGTCTGTCAAGAATTGCTTCCACACAGCCTTTCATATCAAAGAAATCGCCCTGTCCGTACATACCAAGTGCTAACATCATTTTTTCTTCCGGCAGTTTGGTAAGCGGAAGGGATTCCGGCAGATATACATTTGCCATTTCATACAAACGCACATCTTTGTTGCGGTGATTATAGTTTGTCGAAAGCGAGGTAAGCATACCGTTTAACGGTGTTGTACGCATGATACTGTAATCCACTCCAAGTGGATTGGAAATTTCAATTGCCTTGCGAAGCTCATCCCCTTCCGGAATCAGCAGTTTATCAAATGCTTTCGGGCTTTCAAAAGAATAAGTCATTCCTTCCGAAAAACCATACGACTCAATCACATTACGAATCATATTGCAAATGCTTGTCTGGTAGGAAACACCGCCCTGTGTTGCCTCACCGCTTGGAAGCGTTGTAGGAATCTTATCATAACCGTAAAATCTTGCTACTTCCTCTGCCAAATCGGCAAGACGCAGAATATCCTGACGCCAAGTTGGAACATGAACACATTTCTTTGCCTTATCCGGTACAAGCTCAACCATTTCCCAATATTTACACATCTCATCTTCGGAAACATCAATACCAAGTAATGCGTTGATTTTATCAACATCATAAACCACATCAATCGGCTCTTTTTTCTCCGGATAAACATCCACACAGCCACCGACAACTTCACCGGCACCTAATTCTTCAATCAACTGACAGGCACGGTTCATCGCTTCCATCGTAGTATTTGGGTCTAAGCCTTTTTCAAATTTTGCCTGTGCATCGGTTCGCATACCGATTTTTTTACCGGAAAGACGAATGTTTGTACCGTCAAAGCAGGCAGCCTCAAACAGCATCGTCTTTACATCGTCCGTAATTTTGGAATTTTCACCACCCATGATTCCGGCAAGTCCAACGGATTTTTCACCATCACAAATCATAAGAATGGAAGAATCCAGTTCTCTCTCCTGACCATCGAGTGTCTGGAATTTCTCACCGTCTTCTGCTCTCTTTACTACAATTTTATGACCGGCAATTGTATCTAAGTCATACGCATGCATCGGCTGCGCATATTCCTGCATTACATAGTTTGTAATATCTACGATATTGTTAATCGGACGGATTCCGCTTGCTGCCAGTCTGCGCTGCATCCACTCCGGCGATGGTTCAATCTTAATATTCTTTACCACGCGCGCCACATAACGGGAACACAAATCCGGCGCCTGAATTTCAACGGAAATGTAATCCTCTGTCTTTTCATCATTTCCACTCTCTGTTACAACCGGCGGAACAAATGGTTTTCTAAATGTAGCTGCTGCTTCTCTTGCAATACCAAGAACACCAAAGCAGTCCACACGGTTACTTGTCACTTCATATTCAAAATCAGCATCACGAAGGCCAAGTAAGGCAATCGCATCACTGCCAACCGGCGCATCTTTATATTCCGGATTATCACTGAGAATATAAATACCATCCTCTGCTGCATCCGGATAAAAATCGGTTGAAGAACCAAGTTCCTCAATAGAACACATCATGCCGTTACTTTCCACGCCACGCAGTTTTCCTTTTTTAATTTTTACGCCACCGGCAACTTTTTTACCATCATGCCCGCCGGCAACACGGCCGCCATCCAAAACAACCGGCACTTTCTGTCCTTCTTTTACATTGGAAGCACCTGTTACAATCTGCGTTGTTGTTCCTTCCTCGTCAATTGCCACCTGGCAGACAACCAGTTTATCCGCATCCGGGTGTTTTTCAATTTTCTCAATTTTACCTACAATAATTTTGTCCAAATCTGCATCGAATTTTTCATATCCTTCGACCTTTGTTCCGGACATTGTCATTGCATCCATATATTCCTGCTCTGTACAGGTAAGTTCCGGTACATAAGCTTTAATCCATGATAATGGTGTATTCATTCTTAAACCTCCTTAAAACTGTTCCAAAAATCTCTTGTCATTTTCATACAAAAGGCGCATGTCATCAATCTCATATTTTAAGAGGGCAATACGCTCTAAGCCGACACCAAAGGCAAATCCTGTGTATTCTTCCGGATCAATACCACTCATCTCAAATACATGTGGATGAACCATACCGCATCCTAAAATCTCAATCCAGCCCTCACCTTTACAGAAACGACAGCCCTTACCGCCGCATTTGAAACAGGTCACATCCATTTCTGCACTTGGCTCAGTAAATGGAAAATGATGCGGACGGAATTTTACTTTGGTATCTTCTCCAAACAATTTCTTTGCAAACTGTTCCAGTGTACCTTTCAAATCAGCAAAAGTAATATTTTTGTCAATAACAAGTCCTTCAATCTGATGGAATGATGGAGAATGTGTTGCATCGACATCATCACTTCTAAATACTCGTCCCGGTGAAATCATACGAATCGGTAACTTCCCTTTTTCCATCTCGTGTACCTGAACGGAAGAAGTCTGGGTACGAAGTACAATTTTATCATTAATATAGAAAGTATCCTGCTCATCCTTTGCCGGATGATCTGCCGGAATGTTCAGCTTCTCAAAGTTGTACAGATCATACTCAACTTCCGGTCCTTCTACAACTTCATATCCCATGCCTACGAAGATACGCTCTACTTCTTCCAGTGCGATTGTGTTCGGATGTCTATGTCCTACACTGTTCTTCTTAGATGGAAGTGTAACATCGATTACTTCTGCTTTCAGCTTCTCTTCACGAATCGCTTTCTCCATTCTTGTCTTAGATTCCTCTAAGAGTTCCTCAATTGCTGCTCTTGTATCATTCACAAGCTGTCCAACCTTCGGACGTTCCTCCGGTGCAACATCTTTCATTCCTTTTAATACGGCTGTCAGTTCACCTTTTTTACCAAGAAACTTTACACGCACGTCATTGAGTTTCTCCGGAACGTCAGCCTCCTGAATTCTTGCGACTGCTTCCGCTTTAATCTGTTCCAGTCTTTCTTTCATCGTTTTCTCCTTTCTTAACTCACTTATCAGGGACGAACGTTTTCATAAAGAAAGACCTCATCCCAAAAGGGACGAGGTCTGAATCACTCGCGGTACCACCCTGATTCCTGCAGTCTGATCTACAGGCACTCTAAGTTGTGTAACGTACAACATACGACATTCTCTACTTTTCACATCCGGACATATCCGTTCTCCTGACTGTCCCTTAGATGCTTCCTTTCAAAAATGCAGCTCACGTGTGAATTTCAATCGCTATCTGAACTTAAGAGAACTTTCAGCCGATGATTCTCTCTCTCTGCAAGAAAACAGGTCTCTACTGTGCACGATCTTCGCTTTTCAAATCTAATAAACTTTTCTAATTGTCTAAGTGAATTTACCAGTCTATTTTAACACAGCATCTCTTTTTGTCAAGACCTTCTGCTCCTAAATCCCTCGAGGATCGCATTGATCTCGCCTCCAAGAAGAATAATATACATACAGCCATACAGCCAAAGCATAACAAGGATAATCGTCGTAAAACTTCCATACATATTAGTGAATCCTTTAAAAATATCCAAATAGATGGAAAAGATAAAGGAAAGAGCCATCCACCCGCAGGCAGTAAAGAAAGCTCCCGGCAGCTGTTTCCGAAGTGTAGTCTTCCCTGCTGCTCCACGGTTCGGAAGGAACTTATATACCAAATCCCAGAAAAATGTCAACAACGGAAGCGTAAAATAAATACGCAGCTGAACAACCTTGTGAATCACCTTGCTTAAAAATGGTGCATGTTCATAAACGATCACACTGATACTGTTACCAAATACGGAAAGTACCAGTGAAAGCATGATTGCCACAAGGAACAAAAATGTATAAAGGCATGCTCTTGCACGCAGATAAAAATAATTTCTTGTCTCTGTATTTTCATAAATGCAGTTCAATCCATAGGTTACTGAAAGTACACCCTTTCCAGCTGACCACAATGCAACTAAAATCGTCACAGGGATGATTGAACTAGATGTCATATATACCTGATTCACAATGCTTTCAATCATTGGACTGACTGTGGATGGAAATACCGGAAGTACAGCCTCCATCACATCCGCTTTCGTCACTGGTGTAAATTGTACCATTGTTAAAAGCAACATAAAGATAGGAATCAATGAAAGCACAAAGAAATATGCCGCCTGTGCTGCGAAAGCTCCCGTGTGATGCGAACTCACGGTAGCTGCAATTCGCAATCCGCGCTCTTTTATCTTATTAAACTTCTCCATTTTCTTTAACTCTCCAGGTTAAATACTCAGAACGGCTTATGTTTCTTCTCAGCCGTCACGAAATTGTTACTTCATGGATAATACCATAACTATTCTCAATATTCAAGCAAAAAAGAAAGACAGCCGAATCTCTTCAGCTGTCCCTTAACTTTATCTTTTGTCTAATCCCCAAAATGCCGTTCCCTGTATTTTGAGTCCTAGCCACGGCTAGGTGGGCAACCTCATCCTGCTTTTCTGCCGTCCACTGCAAAAACGGAGGCCTGGCATATTACTCAGTCTTATCGGAATCCCTTTTTAAATAATGTAGGTTCAAAATATCAGGGTTCTCGCACATTTCAGGTTTTTCTTCTTTCTTAACCTATTGCTATTATACTCTATCCACATCATTTTTACAACTGTAAATATGTGG
>OGQG01002662.1_pt1 | contig 10021 bp, 8 predicted proteins | sample 1553201 | NCBI WGS metagenome assembly OGQG01 (sample SAMEA2579925, study PRJEB22360) | human gut metagenome | biome: human gut; feature: human-associated habitat; material: faeces | place: Denmark | collected 2008/2010
AGGCGGATCTTTGAACGTTTGGCGTAACAGCACAGGCAACACTACTTCTTTTAAAGTTGCTCCGGAAATCGGCTACAATTTTAATGAAACATGGGCATTGGGTGCTGAACTGAACTATTCACACGAATATGTGAAACAAGTGACTGCAAATTCAGTTACTGTTGCTCCGTACATCCGTTGGTCTTACTATCAGAATGATGCTGTACGTCTGTTCCTGGACGGAACTGCTGCTATTGGTTTCGTGAAAATCAAAGATGGTGATACCACTAAAGCAGGTCAGATCGGTTTGAGACCGGGTATCGCTGTTAAACTGAACGATCATTTCTCTTTTATCGCCAAGTATGGTTTCTTGGGATATCGTAAGAATGTGAACACTTCCGGAGATTCTTTCGGTCTGATGTTGACTAGCGAAGATTTGTCTATTGGTTTCCACTACAATTTCTAATCGGGTAGTAGATAATAAAAAATAGGAAAGGGGATTCTCTGAAATAGGGAATTCCCTTTCTTTGTGTGTAATCTCTATATTTTACACGTTTGTTAACGAAAAAGTTGTTTGATATATATATCAATCATATATTTGCATTGTTAATTAAACAGATGATTTAACTATAGTATTAATTAAAACTTTAGAATTATGAAAAAGAGTGCTTTATTTATTTTATTTGCGCTGATTTCAGTTGCTGGCTTTTCACAGATTACAGGTTGGAATGCTAAGGTAGGAATGAACATTAGTAATTATACAGGTGATGCTGATTTGAATGCAAAGATTGGCTTTAAACTTGGAGGTGGTTTTGAATATGCTTTTGATAATACTTGGTCATTACAGCCATCATTGTTTTTGTCGACTAAAGGAGCAAAAAAGGATGGTAATAGCATAAATGCAATGTATTTGGAATTACCAGTTATGGCTGCTGCTCGTTTTAATGTTGCGGATAATACAAATATTGTGGTTAATGCTGGTCCTTATTTGGCATGTGGTATTGCTGGTAAAACCAAAATTGATTTGGGGAATGATACGGAACGTAAGTATGATACATTTGGTGATGATGCTTTAAAACGTTTTGATGCCGGTCTTGGTGTTGGAGTAGCTTTGGAATTAGGTAAGGTTATTGTAGGATTGGATGGTCAATTTGGTTTAGTAGATGTAGAAAAAATAGGTAATCCTAAAAATACAAACTTTTCTATTGTATTAGGATATAAATTCTGATAAGAAAATTACTAAAAAGTAAACCGCTGTAAAAGATTACTTACAGCGGTTTCTTTATTTATGATTGTATATAATATTCGAATCGATATTTCTTAGTCCGCCAATTTCTTTAACTTTTTGAAATGCTCGATCACAGCCAGATAATTCTGATCCAGACAGGCATCAAATTTATTCCAGAGATCCCCCAGTACAACAGCCCCTCCAAATCCGAAATCTTTTATTTCTAGTAGATTATCTTCATTAATACCTCCAAGTGCCATTACTTTTGAGTCAATGATCTTAGCTTTCTGTGCCTCACGAAGTTCTTCTGCCGTATAAGTAGAATAGTAATTAACCTTCGAAATACTATCGTAAATGGGACTCATGAAAATGTAATCATAGAAATGCTTTCTGTTCTTCACCTCTTCTACGGAATGGCAGGAACAACTGACGTGTCCGGCATAGTCATGCGGTTCGCTCGGATTGCGTGCATTCAGGTGGATACCCATCAGATTGAACTCTTCTTTCAGATAAAAATGTTCGTGTGTCACAATGCGGCGATGATATTTTTCCGGAATCAGCGTCAGTAATCGTTCGGAATACATGGCCGGTGTCTCAGGTTTTCTGAGATGTAGAATATCCAGTCCCTCCTCGAAAAGAGCGGTAATGATCTTATCTTCTTCAACGAAGAACGTGGGCGTGGTAACTACAATTAGTTTCATTTCCTTTGTAAAGTTGTAAAGTTTAGCAAAGTTACTAATTAACTATTTCAGAAACCAACGTTTATAGTGAAAATTTGTTAGATTGCAATGTACGCAAGTCAATAGTCCATAGTTTACCCGATAATACTTCGCCAAAACCACAGATAATCTTCAGTACTTCCGTTGCTTCGATGCTTCCTGTTACCGCAGGAGTAATGCCCATTACACCTTTGGAGGGCGGGGGCATTCGTCTCATTTCTTCTTCGTCCGGATATAAGTCCCGATAACTTTTTTTCTCTTCTCCGTAATGGAAAACGGATACCTGACCTTCAAAGCCGCAGATTGCTCCATAGACATACACTTTCCCCATTTCCGCACAAATGTCATTGATAAGATAACGGGTAGAGAAATTGTCGCAGCCATCTACTACTATATCATACTGACTGATAATTTCCTGTGCGTTTTCCTCTGTCAAACGGGTTGGATAAGTCCGGATAGTTATCTCGCTGTTTAGTGCGGAAAGTCGTTCGGCGGCACATATTGCCTTGGGTTTACCTAATTCTTTCTCCGAATAGAGCACTTGCCGTTGCAGATTACTGATGCTGACTACATCGTCGTCTACCAGTCCAATGCAGCCTACTCCTGCTCCAGTCAGATAGAGGGCTATGGGAGAGCCTAGCCCTCCCACGCCTACAATAAGAACCTTTGCTTGCTTCAGTTTCTGCTGACCGTCTTCTCCGATTTCGGGAAGGATCATTTGCCTGTCGTATCGCATTGTTTTATCTTTTAAAGTCAAAAGACTGATCCCAATCCTTCCAGACCGGTTCACGTCCTAATTTCCTCAGGTCGCGTTCCACTTCTACCGCTTTCCGTTCGTCACTCACGTGGAACTGCTCCAGTGTTTGCGGGTAGCTGTAATATCCGCCCGGTTCTGTCTTGCTTTCGGCACTCATGGTTGTCACGCCCAGTGTTGCCATGTGATTTCGTATCTCGGCGCTTTCACGGGTAGAATAGGAGATGTCTACATCATGATCGAAGATCCGCATGGCGAAAGTAAGCTGTGCAAGTTCCCGGTCGTTCATGATAACATTGGGTTGGAAGCCATCGTTTTCGGATGGACGCATACGGGGGAAGTTGACGCTGTATTTGGTCTTCCAGTAGTGCTTCTGCAGGTAGCGGAGGTGGTAAGCCATTATTGTCACATCTGTCCGCCATTCCTCCAGACCGATCAGGACACCCATGCCGATCTTATGGACACCGGCCTGTCCCATACGGTCGAAACCATCGACACGCCATTCGAATTTGGACTTCATGCCTCGCGGGTGATACTTTTTATAGTTTGCCTTATTATAAGTTTCCTGAAAGCAGATGACTCCGTTCAGCCCGTGATGGGTGAGTTCTTTGTATTCTTCCGCTTTGAGGGGCATCACTTCAATCTGAAGGTTGCTGAAATAAGGTTTTGCCAGGTCGAGAGCACGGGCAATGTAAGGTACACCTGCTGCTGCCGGATTTTCACCCGTCACGAGTAAAAGATTCTCAAAAGGAGCCAGCCGTTTGATTGCTTTGTATTCGTTGACGATTTCCTCCTCTGTCAGAATCGTTCTTTTCATCGGATTGCTGATATGGAAACCGCAATAGACGCAGGAGTTGGTGCATGAATTGGTGATATAGAGCGGCACAAACATAGAGATTGTTTTGCCGAACCGTTCCATCGTATATTTCTGGCTGAGGCGGGCCATCACTTCCAGATAGGGAGTGGCGGCAGGTGAGATCAATGCCATAAAATCGTTGACATCCAGATGCTCTTTTTTGCCTAATGCACGGCGCACATCGGCATCTGTCTTGGAATAGATGGCTTTTGTCGTCTCTTCCCAGGATATTTTTTCTAATTCGTCTGAGAACATTTTAATTAATTGAAAGTTGAAAATTAAAAAGAAATGAGGTTGTGACTTGGTTTGGGGATATTCACAACTCATTATTTATCACTCTTGGCATTTTTCTTCAGATCACGGGATAATCTCATGGCGCAGAAATTAGGTCCGCACATCGTGCAGTATTCTCCGTCAATGTGATGTCCTGCGCGGAAATACCCCTGTGCCCGTTCCGGATCGAGAGACAAGTCGAACTGATCTTTCCAGCGGAACTCGTAACGGGCTTTGCTCAAGGCATTGTCGCGTACCTGTGCTCCCGGATGTCCTTTGGCAAGATCGGCAGCATGAGCGGCAATCTTATAAGTGATAACCCCTACACGTACGTCTTCTTTATCCGGCAGGGCAAGGTGCTCTTTTGGAGTGACATAACAAAGCATCGCCGTACCTAACCAGCCGATTTGAGCAGCTCCGATGGCAGAGGTGATGTGATCGTAGCCAGGAGCGATATCCGTCACTAAAGGGCCGAGTGTATAAAATGGCGCATCATGGCATTTCTCAATCTGACGTTCCATGTTCTCCTTGATTTTATGCATCGGTACGTGCCCCGGACCTTCGATAAATGCCTGCACGTTCTTTTCCCATGCACGAAGTACCAGTTCTCCCATCGTGTCCAGTTCTGCAAACTGTGCTTCGTCATTGGCATCATGGATAGAGCCCGGACGCAGTCCGTCTCCTAATGATACGGCAACGTCGTATTGAGCCAGAATATCACAGATATCGTCAAAGTGTTCATACAGGAAACTTTCCTGATCGTGCACCAGACACCATTTGCTCATGATGCTTCCTCCACGGCTGACAATGCCGCACAGACGTTTATCGGCAAGATGAACATTATGACGGCGGATACCTGCATGAATCGTAAAATAATCTACTCCCTGTTCGCATTGTTCGATCAGTGTGTCCCGATAGATTTCCCAGTTAAGGTCCTCCACTACGCCATTCACTTTCTCAAGTGCCTGATAGATAGGTACAGTGCCTACCGGTACAGGGCAGTTGCGGATGATCCATTCACGTGTTTCATGAATATTTTCTCCTGTTGAAAGGTCCATCAGCGTATCACCTCCCCATTTGCAGCTCCATAAAGCCTTTTCCACTTCCTCGTCAATGCTGGAAGTGGTGGCAGAGTTTCCGATATTCGTATTGATTTTCACTAGGAAGTTACGGCCGATAATCATTGGTTCGGCTTCCGGATGATTGATGTTGGCAGGCAGCACCGCACGTCCTTCTGCTATTTCTTTACGGACGAATTCGGGGGTAATGTGAGTCTCGATTCCCAGTTCCTCACAGTTCATATTTTCGCGGATCGCCACATATTCCATTTCCGGAGTGATGATTCCTCGTTTGGCGTATGCTATCTGAGTGATGGCTTCTCCCTTTTTGGCACGATAGGGAAGGGCAATGTGTTCAAAGCGGAGATGATCCAGACTTTTGTCATCACGTCTCATTTGTCCGTATTCCGAAGTGATTTCGGGGAGTTGCTCTACGTCACCGCGTCCCACAATCCATTCTTCACGTAAGCGGGGAAGTCCTTTCTTGAGATCAATGCTCATTGACGGGTCACTGAACGGACCGCTGGTGTCATATACGTATACTTCCGGATTCGGAGTAGCTATCTTTTCTTCTCCTTCGAAGCTGACACTGGGCACTTGTTCAACTTTCCGCATGGCTACACGGATGTTCGGATAGAGTTTACCCGGCAGATACACTTTCTGAGAACGGGAAAATTTTATTTTTTGTTCCATAGAATTTTATTATCATATCATTAAGAATAGTGAAACAAACACTACTCCCTACTTATTACCTATTACTTATCACCTATTACTTATTCCAAAAATGCAGTTAAAGGTGAACTTGCTTCTGCTATAAAGTTATCAGCCTGCAGACCCAGTCCTGCTTCGTATGCCCGTCTTCCGGCTTCGGTGGCGGCTTTGAAGGCCAACGCCATTTCTACTGGATTGCCTGCTACGGCGATGGCGGTATTTACCAGTACGGCAGAAGCTCCCAGTTCCATTGCTTCGGCAGCGTGGCTCGGTGCACCGATTCCGGCATCTACGACAACGGGGATACCGGCCTGCTCGATAATAATCTGCAGGAATTCTTTGGTTTGCAGTCCTTTGTTAGTTCCGATGGGAGCGCCTAGCGGCATTACGGTAGCGGCACCGGCTTCTTCCAGTCGTTTGCAGAGCACAGGGTCGGCCTGGCAATAAGGTAATACGATGAAGCCCAGTTTAACAAGCTGTTCTGTAGCCTTCAGGGTTTCGATAGAGTCGGGGAGCAGATAGCGCGGATCCGGATGGATTTCCAGTTTCAGCCAGTTGGTACCAAAAGCTTCACGTGCCATTTGTGCGGCGAAAACAGCTTCTTCCGCATCGCGTACTCCCGATGTGTTGGGTAGCAACTGGATATTCGGATGAATAATATGTTTCAGCATGTCGTCTTCTTTGTCATCCATGTCGATGCGCTTCATGGCTACGGTTACCATTTCAGTGCCCGATGTCAGAATGGCTTGTTCCATTACTTCATTGGAATTGAATTTTCCTGTACCCAGAAAAAGGCGGGAGTCGAACTCACGGCCTGCAATTACTAACTTTTCCACTTTTCAATTATTTTATTTGATTATACATTTCATGTTCAAAATCTTTCGTGTTTCCGCTGCCGGATCCTCCGCCCGAAGAATCGTTCCGGAAAGTGCTATTCCGTTCACTCCGGTTTCGAGTATGGCGGGTATATCCTCACAGGTGATTCCTCCGATGGCTACTACCGGCAGTTCGATATTCGCTTCTTTCATCTGAGATAAAATAGCGGCATAACCTTCCAGTCCCAGAACAGGACTCAGGTTTTTCTTTGTAGTGGTAAACCGGAAAGGACCGATGCCGAGGTAATCTGCTCCGGCACGGTAGTGCTGTACGACATCTTCGAATGTATTTGCAGTGCCGCCGATAATGAAAGCCTCTCCAAGAATTTGGCGGGCCTGGTCGATAGGCATATCCTTTTTGCCCAGATGCACACCGTCCACTTCCAGCTTTTTGGCAAGTTCGACGTGGTCATCCAGAAGTAAGATCGCTTCTTTTTCTTTGCAGAGCGGCTTTAGTTGGAGGGCAACAGCTTCCACCTCTTCACACGGAGCTTCCTTCATGCGTAGCTGAATCCACTTACATCCTCCTTCAAGTGCCATGAGTGCCGATTCGAAATAAGTATACCGATCGGTCTGGTGGGTGATAAATTGTAGACTGACCATACTTTTACCCTCCACAAGCCGCTTTGATGACCACGAGGTTATCATTCTCCTGTAACGCGAATTTCTCCCATTCGGAACGTGGAATCATTTTGTTGTTTACGGCAATAGCGATGCCTTGTGCCGGAAGTTCCAGTTGGGCAGCCAGTTGTGTAAGGGTAGAAGCAGGAGTCATTTCCACCTCTTTGTTGTTAACTTGTACTTTCATTGTCCTATCAGTATTAATAAGTTGAAAGTAAATACAAAGAGCGTGCTTATATAGAAAGGCGATAAGAAAGAAACACAATCCCTACGTCAGTGCTAACTGCCTCAGGTTCCTAGGGTATAATCTCAGCCCCTCTTTGGGGCACCCCTTTGTCTTTACGGGAGCAAAGTAAGCGAAAAAGAAACAAAGATTCATCAAATTATCCGGTTTTTTTTCATTTTTCTTCCGATTCCCGTTTTTTGATAGGATGAGAAAAGACAAACCGTGCTCCGTTCTTATAATTCTTGTCAATCCAGATATCGCCTCCCATGCGTTGTATGGTCAGTTTGCAGATTGCCAGTCCCAAGCCTGTTCCCTGCACAAATTCGTTGAGCTTCTCAAAACGCTGGAATACCAGTTCCTGCTTGTCTTCGGGGATGCCCGAGCCTGTATCGGTCACAGAGAACAGCATACACTGGTCTTCTTCATCTATTTCATAATTCAGCGTGATACTTCCGCCGTCGGGAGTAAACTTCAACGCATTGTTCAGTAAGTTGATGATCACCTGCTGCAAACGTAGCGGATCGGTATAGAGCATATAAGGCTCTTTCGGCATCTGAAGCCTGACATCTATATCTCTTGTCCGGTTCTTTCTGGTCAGTGTGATCATGTTCTGGCAATGATTTACCAGTTCGCACCATTCATACTTGAATAGCAATTTTCCTGATTCCAAGCGTGATACATCCAGTACATCACTAATCAGTTGCAATAACAATTCGGAATTAGTCTGGATGATATCCGCATATTCCTTCTGCTCATCCGTTGCTTCCACGGTATCGATCAGCAGGCTGGAAAAGCCGACAATAGCGTTCAGCGGTGTCCGTATTTCGTGGCTCATATTTGATACGAAGGCACTTTTCAGTTGATTGGCTTCTTCGGCACGCTCTTTGGCATGACGTAGCGCAATTTCCGATAATTCCAGTTTCTTTTTATCTTCCCTTAATTGGGCTGTAGTCTTCTCAAGGTGATTTTTTAAGATTTTTGTCCGGTAATAATAATACAGTGAAATAAACAGTCCGCCTATCAGTACAAGGAAGGTAAACATGATGAATTGCACTTCCGTCCGATATGCCTGAAAGAAAGGCACCTGTTGGTTGATGATAAGTGAATTGAAAGGTAGTTTCTTGTCCTGAAATCCCCATTCATGCAGTTTGTTGGCATCAAATTTGTATCTGTTGGGCAACAAATGAATGTGGCTGACATTGTTTTTCCCCTTGTCCAGAAATTGATAAGCCTGTTCTCCCATGCTTCTCCCTATTCCGTCGTACTGGGGGATATACCCTCCGATTGCCCAATAACCGATGGCAGTAGCAGTCAGGCTGAAAACAGGCAACTCTGGATTCGCTTTGGAGAAAGCATATACAGAGTTGTTCATATACGTTATGCCCCGATTATCAATTCTCCAGATACCCAGTAGTGCAACCGAATTTCTGGGGATATCGCGTAGTTGTTTGACGGCAGCATCAAGGGTGTGGATACGGCCGTCAATATAGGTCGTCGATATTTCCGGATAGCGTTTCATATTCTTTTTCACCCACGCTTGTTCGGCAAGTCCGTTGTAGGTGTTGTCCGAGATGAACACTAAATGTTCCATATCCGGATAAAAGCTTCGCATCATTTCGATGTCTTTATCGACATCATATTCGTATGTGTTACAATATATTATATTGAATTCGCTCATTCTTTCCGTTAAGTCGATGCTCTGAGGTTCGTAGGTCTGTATATCAATAGAGTCTTCCGGAATACGGATGCCGTTGCGCGATGCCATAGCGCAAAATACGGGCAGTTGTCTGTACTTCTCGTCTTCGAGGTGCAGGAAACTGCTCCATGCTTCGCCACCCAGCAGGATGACTAGCTTGGCGTTCGGATGTTTGTCCAGAATGTTGGTAAGCGTTTTCTTCCATTTTCTGGATTGATTGAGGTCGGTAACATTCATGTTTTCTACGATGGTGGAATACTTGCCACCCAGTTGGCGGTACGTTTCTACGAACGTGTTGATATTATCGTAGGTATATTTAGTATCGGAATTGTAGGACGTCACGAAAAGTATCTCCTCTTCCAATTCTTCCGGGGTAGCCGCGTTACTGATGAAAGAGAGCAAAAGGAAGAAGGCAACAAAGAAAATGCGCCATTCTTTATTTTTTTGTTGAAGTGTCATAATTGTCTGTTTTGATTTTCGGCTATTGCAAAAATACAATTTATGCCTTTGAAATACAATAGAAAGCTTAGGTTTTTTGTTGTAGAAAAAAGGCCGCTGTGAAATCCACAACGACCTTTTCAATAGTATAGTTTAGCTTAATTTTAATGAGTCCGGTTACATTCGTTTTTCTACCACATCCCAGTCGATGATGTTCCACAGGGCGTTTACGTGGTCGGCACGGCGGTTCTGGTAGTCCAGATAGTAGGAGTGTTCCCACACGTCAAAACCCAGAAGTGGTTTCAGTCCGGCGCGTACGGGGTTACTGCCGTTTCCTTCTTTGGTGATATGCAGTTTACCGTCCTTGTCTACTGACAGCCAAGCCCATCCTGAACCGAACAATCCGACTGCTGCTGCATTGAATTCTTTCTTGAAGTTTTCAAAGCTGCCGAAATCACGTTTGATGGCTTCTTCCAGTTTGCCTGCCGGTTCCTTTTTCGAAGGTTTCGGAGCGAATTGGAGGAAATATAAATTGTGATTCAACACTTGGCCGGCGTTGTTGAAGATAGCTCCATCTGGAGCGGCGG
>OGQG01002665.1_pt1 | contig 10011 bp, 6 predicted proteins | sample 1553201 | NCBI WGS metagenome assembly OGQG01 (sample SAMEA2579925, study PRJEB22360) | human gut metagenome | biome: human gut; feature: human-associated habitat; material: faeces | place: Denmark | collected 2008/2010
GAGAAAAACGGACAAATATACATGAAAAACGAAGCATGACCCAATCCCTTAAAACCATCAGAAGAAAAGAGGGAAAACAAACAAAATACCTGTTGATAACTTTTTTGTGAGAGATACCGTTTAAGGATTGTCGGAAAGACAAAACCACCCCGAAAGGTGGTTTCATCTATAATACAGACAGATATAGGAATTTGTATATTTTATTTAAGTACAATATAAAAATCATCTTTGCCTTTCCATGAAATCTTATAATATTTACTATCAATTAATCCTATTTCTTTGTAGTAATCCACTAATTCTGAGGGAGACCAATCTTTTCCGTTAGAAAAAAGGGCTTCTAATGCAATTAGTTTTTTTATCAAAGTTACCCGTTGAGTTATATCCTTTGTAGGTAAATCTAACGCATAATACTTCCCTTTTTTTACAAATCCCATAGCAATAAGTTCCTTCTTGAAATTATCACCAGAATTACTAAGTAGAATACTCTGTCCAGCTAATTCAACTACTATAATTTTGTTGTCTAAACTTTCTCTCATTTCACAAGAACTGTTAATATTGTTGTTACAGACGCATTGTCTGTTGTTGGAATTGAATTTATAACCATTTCGGGAGCACCCCCAGGCAGATGTTGACCACCTCCTAAGAAATATTCATTACCTTCTAAAGGACTACGAGGATTCATAGAGGAAATTCCACTAACTTCTCTGATTTTAAAACCATTCTGAAGACTACCAGGATTTAGTCCCATGTCAGATTCTATTTTTGCAGCCTTTACTGATGAAATTGTTATAGTATCTCCCTTTTTGAAGTTACCAAAATACCCCAATGCTCCTTTGCAATCTGTAATGAAAGTCCCGTTTCTACCAATGCTTGGATATGCATCCCAATCTGTTGGGCTAATATTAAAGCCCTTATTATCTTGTAACATCTTATGTTGCCTTGCTCTTGCTTTATTTACTTTGTCACAATCCAATCCAAATGGGTCAACCTGTGTATTGGGGTCGAAAACATATCCGTATAGCGTAGGATTACCACCCGCCAATCCAATCGGGTCAGAAGAAATATACATCCCCATACCCGGCGAGTAGTACCTGAATCGATTATAATATAATCCTGTTTCTTCGTCCTCATATTGTCCTTGAAACCTAAAAGGGCAATCACTCAAAGAACGCCCTTCAAAGGTCGTTGCTTTTCCATAAACATCCAATGTACACTCCCAAGTTTTCTTCCCCTGTTCATCGTACATCTGAATGGGCGTACCTAAATAGTCAGATACAATGGAATATTGCTTACCGTCCTGTATTTTCGCCGTTGGCACAAACGTGCCTGTCTCAAATACCCACGTGGTAATATCTTTTGTCGGTTCTTTGAGTGGAGCGCTTTTCTCCTCATTCGGTTGCATATCGGTAACTTTGTAGCCCCATTCATGGATAGGCACATTGCCGTCCCATACCCAACGTGTGACCTTCCCGAAGTATTGCTTTGCCGTGCGTCGTCCCAGCGCATCGTACCGGAATTCCACCGGCCTTCCGTCCGGGCGTATAACTTTCTTCAACATCCCGTTGGAACTCCACTCGTAAAGCCATCCCGTTCCCGTTGCCAGAAAATGGATACCCCGTTCCTTCTCCATGCGCTTGCGGTCGAACTTTACGCCCGTTTCCTGCAACTGCTTGAACTCACGGAAAATGAGGTTCCCCTCGTCATCGTAATGATAGAAATAATTCGGGTCTTCCAAGAGTTTTCCCCCGGCACCGTATTTGCGGTCTTTCTTGTCCGGTGTCTCAAAGAGGTTGCCCACGAAGTCCGGCACACGGTAAATCACATCCGTTTCCGAACCTTGTATGGTCTCCTGCCGGATAAGGAAGTCGAAACGGTCGTAGTCATACCGTGTGACAGTACCCGTCAGCTCGTTCTCCTTGGAGAGCAGGCGGTTGGCGATGCCCCATTGGTAGTGGTAAGCCCCTGTTTCCCTATTTCCTGACCGTACAGTCTTGCGTATCTCCCTGCCGAAGCAGTCACGTTCCGTCCTGACAGTCACCCCACCGGAAAAGGTGCGCTGCACCTCCAGCCCGGTATTGTCACGTACCCATGACGCCTGCCAGCTCTCGCCCGCCTGCATGGTCTGCAAGTTACCTTCATGGTCGTACGTATGGCGGATGTCCGCTCCCAGGCTGCTGGTGATGCGGGTACAGTTGCCCTCGCTGTCGTACGTGCGGTTGACGATATATTCTCCCTGTTTTTCCTCTATAATCTGTCCCGTCTTCCTGTCACGGGTGAACTCCAGCAGGTTCTCGCTGTTCTTCGCCTTGATGAGCATACCGTCCTTGTCATACGTGTAAAGGGATACCTCGCCGTCGTACTGTTCTTCCTTCAGGATGTTGTCCAGTCCGTCATACAGGTATTCCGTCCATTTGTCCCCGGGGCGGTTCACACGGGTAACACGTCCCGCACCATCGCGCTCGTACTCACGCCGCAAGCCGTCGAAACCGATTTCCGTAACGACTTGCCCCAGTCCGTCCAGCTCGAAGAAATAGTTGTCGCCCGCCTCGTTGCCGATGCGGCGGAGCTGCAACTCACTGTTGTAGCCGAACGTAATCCAGTGCCTGTCCTGCTCACGGCTTTTCAATACCCCCAACGCCCCGTAGGTAAACTTTACCTCACGGATGTTGTCCTTGGCATGTACCATGTTCCCCATGGCATCGTACTCAAACAGGTGCACATTGCCGTCCGGTTCTTCCAGCCGTACCAGGTTGTCCGCCCGGTCGTAGGTATAACGGGTGGCATTGCCTTTGACGTCCACCGCCTGTATGAGCCTGCCCCTGCCGTCGTATTCCCACCGACGGAACAGCCCGTTGGGGAACTGTAGCAGCTCCAAATCGTAACGTCCGTTGAATGTGAGCGTATAGACACGCCCCTGTCCGTCCGTTATGGTACGCAACACGCCTCCCTCGTAGGCATATTTCACTGTTTCTCCGCCCAACGTGGTACGGCTGATGACCCGATCCTGTTCGTCATAGTCCCATGAAAGCCTTTTGCCTCCCGGTGTGCGGAGTGAAACCAAGTTGCGGTTTTTGTCATAGTCCAAGAAGGTGTCCTCCTCGTTTTCGTCCGTTATCCGCACCGGCTGGCCGAACTCGTTGTAGGCGGTCTTACGGGTATAGCCTTCGGGATTGACCGTGACCTCCAGCTCCTGAAAGCTGTTGTATTGGTGACGGGTAATTCCTCCGTTGGCATCCACTATCTTATAGATGAGTTTGTCCTCACCGTAATAATATTCGGTTTCGGCATTTTCCCCGTTACGGATATGGGTATATCCCTTGCCGTAACGGATGAAATATTCCATTACGCCTCCATCGCCCCATGTATGCACACAGCGGGCATTCTCCCCCTTACCTTCATATTCCCAATGGAAGGACATACCCCCTTGGTTGGTAAGCAGTACCAGCAGGTGCCCACCGGAATAGACGAAATGCTTGCTGACATCCAGCGCATCGATGGTTTCCACCATGTCGCCCCGGTCGTCATAACGGTAGCGGACCAGCTTCACCTCCTCACCGTCCTGATTTACGGATACGCAGAGTACCCGTCCCGACTCGTCGGTCTCCACTTTCAGGAATTCTCCCCGTGAGGATATGATTCCTGCCAGCCTTCCCCCCGAAGCATATTCGAAGCGGACCCGGAACCCATCCTTCGTGGAAATGCCTGACACCATGCGGTAGCCGAAACGGTTTTCAGGACCGTCAAAACGGTATTGCAGTCCCCGGATGTCTGTAAGCTGATAACCCCGAGCGTCGAGCGTCCAGGACAACTGCTCCTTGCGGTCAAAATAGAAATCTCCGGGTTTCAGCACGGGCAGGAAAGACTCCCGTCCGTCAGCATGACGGAACAGAAAGGCTCCTTCCTCCAACTGCCGTATTCCCAGATTGTAGCTGTGGTGCCAGTTATACCCCAACGGACCGTCCACGGCGGCATCGCTGTAATAGGTACGTTCCCAGACGATAGGGATGGGGCCGGGCAGCTCGAAATCCACGTTGGTGTGATATACCCTGCCTGTGGCAGCATCCACCGGTTCGCCGAATGTCTTGCATTTTATGGGCTGGAGGATGTCCGCCAGTTTGTTCATACCGTTCTTTCTCAGTCTGTCAATCAGGTTCTGGAATTGGTCACCTATCTTCTTCCACATTTTACCCAAGCCCTTCAGCCCGAACTTCATTGCCAACGCGAATATGTCAATGGTAGGCGGTCCGCCCACAAGCACAGGCTTGCCTACCGATGTGATGGTAGGGAGCAAGCAAAGCCTTGCTCACCTTCTTGGGCTTTCCCTTGCGGGGAATTGTGGGTACTCCTACGATATTGCAGGAGAGCGCCGGATGTGTGAGGGTGGAACAGGGCGCACCATCCGCCAGGACTGTGGAACTCCCCATCCACATTTCCGACTCGGACATTCCGCTGACCAACGGAGCCGGATGCAGCACGAACGCAGGCAGATGCACAATGCCGATGCCCGCCTGCGCAATCCACTGGTTGTGTACCTTTACCGACGGGGCCATGCTCTTGAGGATGCTGCATGCCACTCCCGCCACTCCGCCGGCCACAGGCGGAATAGCCGCCGCTATGCCTGCCATGATGTCTGCCATAAGGTCGTACACCTTACCCACGTGAGGTACAGGCATGATGGGGGAGGGAGGGGTAACGGTAGGATGCATGTCTATCCCTATGGACAGATCGCCGAACTTGGCGACAGGCATACCCGGCATGGAAGGAAGCATTCCGCCCAAACCAGCCTGAATCTCGTCCAAAGCCGCCTTGGAGTCTGCAAAAAGGTCGGCAAAACCCCGTCTGACACTACTATCGCCGGTAGCGTCAGCTATATTCTTGAACACATCTGACATGGTGAGAAATTTTTAGAATGTAAAAAAGGAAACAGCCGGAGTCACCAACCGGAACACTCCGGCCGTCTAAGAAAGGACTTTATCTATGCATCCTGCGCATAATCGCTGTTCCAGTCGTTCTCGTCATCCCCTTTTGTACCTTCCAGCTTGATGACAAAACTCTTTGCCGGGAAATAAGGAGTCAGGTGAATGTCGAGGAAAATGCGGTCTTTCTGCTTCGGGTCACGCTCGAAACGAAGAATCTTGAACTTCTCAATCAAGCGTCCGGGTCCCTGTATGCTGTCCAGGAACTTGCTGATCTGACCTCGCAAATCCCTTTCCGCCTTGCTGTTCCAGTTTTCAAAGGCACGGCGGTTGAGGAAGTCCATCAGCACTTTCGTCACCCAGTCGAACACACGTACCACGGAATAGGTCTGCAATCCCAGGTTATCCCCATTGAACAGAGTCTTGGCAGAGAAAGCCATCACCTTGCCGTACTCCTTCACCATCGGAATCAGACCAATCTTCTCGATTTCAGAGATCTCGCTCTTTTTCAGGTTGAATGCAACCCCGTCCACCTCACTCATGGAACCGTACTTCTTTCCGGCGGTAACCTGTGCCATTACCGTCTTGTACACACTGCCCGCCAACGCCGCAGAAGGAGGAATCAACAAATCTTCCGTTTCGCCCAGTTCCGCATAACGTCCGCGTCCCACCAGGTAATTGCAGGTCATACATACATTGGACTTGTACACATCGCCTCCCGAAAGGTTGGAGTCAAAGAACATTTCTATAACGTCATCCGGCTTTTCCAAATCAGCGAAATCGGTGTAAATCATCACCTTGTTGTCATGTGCTATCTTTGCCCATTTTTCAATCACCTTGTTGGAACCCAAATACCCGGGAATAACCAAAAGAGAGTAGTTGGTACGCAAGTCCAACCGGTCATAGTTCGCACGAAGCTCGTTCGCAATGGCATCAATGAAGAAAGAATTGTCCAAATCGGTAAGCTGGTCCATCGAAGCGTTCACGATGGAGATATTCTTGATCTTGTCGGAATCCGTATTCTTGTAGAAGAGCATGACCGTGCGGTACGACTTCTCCAACTGCTTGACCTCCTCTACCGCCTTCAACTGGTTTTGGGAAAGCAGACCGGATACCGCCGCCGATTTCTTCTGGCACAATTCCACCATTTCGCTGATGGATTTGTTACCCTCCAGCATATCCAGCCACATTTCCAGCCGTTTTTTCAGTTCCTTGCGCTCACCCGCCCGTTCAGGATCGGAAAGGAATATGTTCCGCCGCGCCTTACGTTCCGGGTTCAGGTTCTGTATGCCGTCCACGGAAGATTCCAAGACATTAAAACCTCCAAACTTAGCCAGAACCTGCAATTCTGCATTCAGATTTCTGGACTGCGCCACAGCCTGTTGCTGCTGTACGGCAGCTTCTCTTTGTGTATTCTGTTCGCTCATAACTATCATTCATTAGCAGGATTAGACTTCTCGTTGTTCTTCAAATCGTCCAGAATGGCGGAAATCGCATTGACGAAAGCCCCGCGTGTCTCCGGATTTTCCAGTACCCGTTGCAACACCTTGTTGGAGCGCAATGACTTCTCCATCCTGTCCGCAAACTGTTTCTCCGCATTCAGCCCGGACAAGAAAGGACTCTGTTCCGTCATCTTCTTGACAGAAAAATCGCCGACATTTTGAAAACGGAAATTTTCCTCTACGGGAGCCCCCTCCGCATCCGAGAACTCGATATCTATTTCCGGCCGGAAATGTGCAAACACTTCGTCGATGTTGGTCAAGCCTGCGATCACTTCGGGAGCCACCGGTTCGTCTTTTGTCAACTGTTCCACCAATAACGTTCGGTTTTGTGGAATTTCCGCAATACCTTCGGAAGCGTCAATCTTCACCTCGTTTCCGCCGATTCCATAATTTCCAAGGTCCATACTTATTCAATTTTAAATTAAAAATATATGTTAATTAAATCTCTGTCAATTGAAAATACCCCCTTTTCTTCTGGCCTTCGCCAGCTGCATGTCCGGATTGTCCACCAATTCCTTCCAGTCGTCCCCGAGCCACTCCCGGAGCTGTCCTTCCAAAATCGAGACATCAAGCGGGGAACGTACCTGTCTTCCTGTGTGAAGAGCCAGATGTGCCGCGTAAGTGAACGTGGAACTCCGCCTGATTTCCCCGGAAAGGTAACTCCCCCCGGACAGGGCGAGCAAAAAATACTCGAAAGCCTGTTCCATCTTCCCATCCTCGTAGCGCAGGAAACCACACATGCGGTAGCCTTCCATGACATAATAAGGGTCTTTTTGCGTGATGGCTTTCCGTGCCATCCCTTCATACAAGGCAACCGCCTCCTCCCGTCTTTTCCCGGTTGTCAGAATCGCCGCTTTCATGGATACGGCCATTTTCCAATAACTGTATCCTGCCGCTTCGCCACTTTCCATCGCCTTCTCCGCCTCTTTGATGGTCGCATCACTGTACTTCATGCTATGCCTGTATTCCCGGATCGCGTAACACGCCTCAGACGCTATGAACAGAGCGGAAGTCCGGATATTCGTATCCTTCATTTCTTTGGAAATATCCAATAGTTTTCGGATTTCCCTGTCCAATAATTTCCAATCCTGCTTTTGTGTACAATCCATGACAACCGTCACCTGCTGCTTGAACCGGTTTTCAGGCGCAATCAGGTCATTACCGCTATCCGACCGTGCCATCCGGTTATGCAATGCCGCCGCCATATCGAACCGGGGGCGTATGCAAACCACCTCCCGGGACTCGTTCAGCCTGACATTCCTGTTCCCTTTCAAATCAATGGTTGTCATCCGGATTCCCTGCGGGACGCCCTCTTTCAGCACATTGCCGAACCATCCTGTCCGGGAGCACCCCCTTTCCTGTTCCGGAGGAAAGTATAGACAGAAAAAGGCATCATCCAACCGGGAGATACATGCCTTGAAACGCAACATCTCTCTCCACAAGTTGCCCGCCGTATGTTCAACCGACACATCGGGGGTATATTCTTCCTCCAACAGCCCGTCGTGCCGCAGAGCCCTGAGAATATCATACTTCTCCTCAACCTTTTCCGAGAACCAGCCCGCATATTCCTGCCAGAGCTGTTCGGCATATTCCTCGTCATCCCCCTTATACGGAGTATCAAAACGAAAGAATATATCGTCGAACCGTCCTACCGGAGAACGTTCTATTTCCAGAAACCTGTCCACCAGGTCCACATCATTCTGACCGACAATCCATACAGACAGTTTCCAGTCCCTGTTACCGGCTATGTCCGCCCAGTAATCGACCGCTTTGTAATATTCCTGTATAACAGATGCAGATGCTCCCATAACCAACCGGATTACGAATTGATTTTTACCATTCCTCCCGAAACCACCACATCCGCCGTGCCTTCTATTACGAGGTTCGTACCGTTGAGCGTTCCAGTCCGGGTGGTCAGGTCATATTCTTTGGCCGCTTCCATTTTTATATTGGTACCGCTTCCACTGATTATATTCTTCTCGCTGCTGAGTACCATGTTCTCGTTGCCGGACAACAACGTCACGCTTTTCCTGCCTTCAATGGAAATGGTATCCGCCTGCAAGCCTATCGACTTTTCGTCCATTATGATGACCGATTCATCCTCGTTGGTAATGGTAACGCTTTTTTTCGCCATGACGGTAATGGCATCCGTGCCGTCCAGCAGAATCAGCTGCTTTCCCGTCCGGTCAGTAATGACGATACTTCCCGTCTCATCATCGAAAACGATGGCGTTACCGCTGCGTGTGATGATGCTTTTGGTCTTGTTGTTCTCATCGCCACCTTTTCCCGAAGCGGAATGGAACATGGCTCCCGTTACATAAGGGCGATCCGGATTGCCGTGCTCATAGCCGACCATGACCTGGTCTCCGACTTCCGGGACAAATACCCATCCGCGATTTTTGGGAACCGCATCGCTTACTCCCGCATTCGGACTCTGCACCCTGATCCAATTGGTTGTCTTATCATTCTTCTGCCAGTCGAAAGCCACTTTCACGCGTCCCTGCCCCTTCTCATCATCGTTCTTCCTTACCGTAGCCAGTTCCGGCAACGCCAGCGGAAGCCTCACATCGGGGACAGGGATATGTACCGTACCGTCCGGAATACCGACGAAGGAGTTCGTATAGTGTCCGTCACGGCGTACCTCGTGCACGACTTCGACAATGCGGAACTTTCCTAAAGGAGACAGACCCATCCTGTCAGGGAAAGAGACATCAATGATTTCGCCGATCCTGATCCGGCAAGTCTTCCCTATGCCCTTTATATTCAATAGATTGGCTCCGGATTCGTTTTTGACGACTTTCATCTGCTCGTCCAATCCGGCCTTGTCCGTTATATGAGGATTGGCTGCCGAGGTTGTTTTTGCGGCGTATGCCTTTTCGGAGCAACCGTGCGCAATGGACTGAAGATCGTTCATACCATCCGGTTTGGCGGGCGTATCTGCATTATGCTGTTTGTTCTCCTGCGCTACATAATCGTATCTTGCAGATTTTCCCGGTATCAGGTTGGCAACCAAACGCACTTCTTCCAGATCCATGTCGTAAACGATTTTCTCCGTATTGTCCTTTTCCGGCTTTCCGAAATACACTTTTGTCCCATCATAATAGAACCACTCCCCATAGAGTGCCGAGAGGCGGTTCATGAAGTCAAAGACGCTCTCATTATACTGCGCCATATAAGGTATAGGCGTCGCATACTTGGGGTTGGAAACCAGGTTGACCTTTCCATATTCCTGTGTCGCTTCCTTTATTATGGTGGAAAGGGACTGGTCCATCCATGAGTCGAGTGTCCTGTTGTTCTCATAGAGTATCGTAGGGCTTGCTCCATGAATGGCCACTCCGCCTGTCTCACCCATGCTTCCAACCATTTCCACCCGAGTGATGACACCCTCGAAATCATAACTTTCACCCGTCTGCTTGTGGGCAAACGAAATGCTGGCGGTCTCCCCGATGTAACCGATGAATTTTTCCGGGGTTTGTTGGAACGTATTGTTAGGCGACAGATAATTCACCACCACGGTAAAGGTGTGATGCCGGTTAAAACGGGTCAGCGGATTTTCCTGGTTGGTAAGCTTTCTTTTAAGCGTATAGCCTAGC
>OGQG01002668.1_pt1 | contig 9998 bp, 6 predicted proteins | sample 1553201 | NCBI WGS metagenome assembly OGQG01 (sample SAMEA2579925, study PRJEB22360) | human gut metagenome | biome: human gut; feature: human-associated habitat; material: faeces | place: Denmark | collected 2008/2010
TTTTGTGATTTCTTCATTGCTTAACTGCCTATCGTCCTTCAAAATGATATACATAGTTACGGTATTTTCACCGCCGGAACCGGTAAGCATCGACATGGATGAACCCGTTCCTGTATAGGCACCAACTGATTCAACATCCGAAATCTCACGGATTTTTTCAACCACTTGATTGGACGCTTTTTTCGTATCTGCCAGTTTTGTTCCATTATCCATCGTAAGCGTAGCCGTCATCTGCGTACTCTCCATATCCGGCATCATGGAAAATCCTCTGCCGGCTGCCAATGCCGCAAACAATACAAGGAGAACAACCGAGCCCAAAAGTACAAACCACTTAAACCGCAGCACCCATTGAATTGCCCTGCCATACGCACGCTGAACTACCGCAATAATCTTTGACTCTTTCTTTGGCTTTCTCTTAATTAATCCGGCCGACATTGCCGGAACTAAGGTAAGTGCTACAAGAAGACTTGCTCCCAATGTGTAAGCAAGGGTAAGCGCCAAGTCGACGAATAACTGCTTTGTCACACCTTCTGTAAAAATAATCGGTGCGAACACACAAACCGTTGTCAGAGTAGATGCCACGATAGCTCCTGCCACCTGGCTTGCTCCCTCAATTGCTGCACGCTTGGTTGAAATTCCATGCTGCTTAAGACGGAAAACGTTTTCAATTACGACAACCGAGTTATCCACAAGCATACCAACACCAAGTGCCAAACCGGATAAGGAAATAATATTCAGTGTTACACCGCTAAAGTACATCGCTACAACTGCTGCAATTACGCTGAGCGGAATCGAGCAGGCAACGATAAAGGTTGGCCGCCAGTCGCGCAGGAAAAACAGCAGAATCAAAATAGCAAGCAAACCACCAAGCAAAAGATTTTGCACTACAGCATCCACTACAAGGTCAATGTATACCCCCTGATTCATCAAAACAGATACATGTAGTCCCTGATTGTCTTTCTGCAACTGGTCAAAACGTTCCGTCAGTGCACTCGTTACGTCTCCGGTTGAAAATCCGGACTGTTTCTGTAAGGTAACAAGTACCGCCGGGTTGCCGTTTACTACAGTATAAACATCATCCGAGTTATCCGTAACCGCAATATCTGCCACATCTGAAAGTTTAATTGGGTCTAAACCATCCAAATCCATATCGCAGACAACGAGGTTTTTGATTTCTTTCTCGGATTGAATCTTATCACCTACACGTACAAGGTAAGAAGCATCTCCTTCGGTAATATAACCGGACGGCATATCAAAGTTCTGCGCTTTTAATACATTTTCAACCATTTCCTTTGTAATAATTTTTTTCAGGTTCGCATTACTTTTTGTCGTTTTTTTCGAATCCTTTAACTGTTTATCTGCTTCATCTAACTTATTTTTTCCATTATCCATCTGTGCTTCCGAAACACTTAACTGGATACTAGAAAGAATTTTCTGTTTATTTAACTGTTCGGTTGCTTCCGTTGTCGAAATCTGACCTTTCTCTAATTTCTTCTTTGTTGCATTTAGTTTTTTCAGACCGGCATTGATTTTTTTCTTTGCCGCTGTAATTTTGGCTTTATTCTTTGCCAGCGTTTTCTCTTGGGTTTCCACCTGCTTAAGTCCGCTGTTTGCTGAAGTAAGTGCCGTATTCACTTCGTTTACTTTGGATGGAAGCATTTCTTCCGTAATACCGGCATCCTTCAATTTGCCACGGACAACCTGTAATTGTGCCTGAACCGACGCTAAAGAAGTACTCAGTTCCTGTGAATTTCCACCGACATTCTCAAGCTGCGTTTTCAGAGATGTCTCCTGAACTTTGAGCTTTTCAAGCGTCGTCTTCAGTGTCGTAAGCTGCGTCTGCGTCGCCGTCAGTGTCTTAATTGTATTTGTCAGTTTTGTTTTATTGGCAGCGAGCGAGGCAAGCCCCGTATTTAACTGTTTTTCACTCTTTTTAAGCGTTGCCTGCTGCTTTTTAATATTCGTAATATTTTCATTAATAACTTTCAGGCCATCCTTAATTTTATCCGATGCCTGACTAAGTTTCGTCTCTCCCTTCGCCATCTTATCGGCGGCGGTCTCTTTTCCATTCTTTAATTTGTTTTTGCCATTTTCCAGTTTCTTCTTTCCTTCATCAATCTTATCCTGTGCATCACTTAATTTTCCTTCAATCGCCTTTTGCACAAGCTCATTCATCTTGTCAATCTTATCCTGCTGAATAATGACCTGAATCTTTTTCTCAATAGAACCGGATTCATTGACAGAAGCAACTCCCTCCACACTCTCTAATTCCGGAATGATTTCTTTTTCCGCCTTTTTCGTTACTTCTGCACTGTCTAATTTATCATAATCCAGTGCCGCTACCATAATCGGCATCATGTCCGGATTCATTTTCATAATTGTCGGACTTCCGATGGAATCATCAAACTGCGATGTCACCATATCAAGGCTTTCTCTCATATCTACAACTGTAGAACCCATGTCCGTCCCATCATTAAATGACATAACAACCATTGACATATTCCGGATGGAAATGGATTGCAGTTCTTTGACGTTGTTGATACGCTCCATCGCCTGCTCCACCGGTTCGGAAACAGCCTTTTCTACTTCTTCCGGACTTGCTCCCGGATATGTAGTCATAACAAGTGCATACGGAAATTCCATATTTGGCAGAAAATCCGTACTCATATTTTGAAATGACAAAAATCCAAGTACAAGACATATAACAACCGCAACCAATACGGTAAATGGTTTGCGAACACTGAACTTTGATAACACCTGAAAGTTCCTCCTTTTTTTCTAAAATGACTATTAGTCGAGTATAACACCGTTTGATTCGCTAACGCAACTCTAGGAGAGACATAAAATGTGAAATTTTTGTGTCTTTTACTCAATCAGCTGTTTTTTCATTTATCACTTCCACTGCTTTTTGCAGCTGGTAATCGTCTTTTCCACCGAATTGCTTCAAATCAGAAGGATTCTTTGCTTCCACATCCGGAGTCAATCCTTTGCCCTGAATACATCTGCCGCTTGGCAGCAAATATTCCCCGGTTGTCAGTTTAATTCCGCCACCACACGATTTTTCCAGAGAAAAAATAGTCTGTACAATTCCTTTCCCAAAACTTTTCACACCGACTAACGAAGCCGCTTTCCGGTCTTGCATACAGCCGGCAAAAACTTCCGAAGCACTGGCACTTCCCCCATTAATCAAAACTGCCACCGGCTTATCAAAATGCTTTTCATCGGTTGAGGTATATACTTTATCACCATTTACTTTATTTTTTTCCGTTATCAGTTTTCCTTTTGGAAGCATCCGGTCAAGAATATCCACAACCGCCGTCAGCGAACCACCGCCATTGCCTCGCAAATCTACAATCAATCCCTTCTGTCCCTTCTTCTCTAAGTCAGAAAGCGCATTCTCATATTGTTTTACCGTTTCCTTTGTAAAAGAAGTAATGGCAATATAACCGGTTTTCCCGGACAACATCCGATATGTAACCGTCTGATTAACAATCTTTTCACAGGTCACCGTAATTTTCTTCTTTATCTTTTCTCCATTTTCTTCCCGCAAAACAACGAGTTCTGATTTTTTTCCTTCTTTTCCTTTAATCTTCTGAATCGTATCATTTAATGACAATTTTGTTACGTCCTCGCCATTTACAGAAAGCAGAATATCTCCGGCTTTTAATCCGGCTTTCTGTGCCGGTCTGCCTTTCTGCACTTCCTGAATCGTCTTGTTTTTTGTTTTTTCATCGTAGCGCACACTTGCACCGATTCCCTCGTAATCTCCTTCTACATCTTCCATACTGCTTTTTAATTCTTCACTGGTAAAATACGCTGAATACTTATCGCCTAGTGCCGCTACCATTCCTTTTGCGGCATATTCCGAAATTGTTTGATCCGATACATCGTCCTTCCAGTAATAGCTGTCAATGTACGATTCCACAATTTCTGCACGGTTTCTAATATCCGACGCAAGAGAGGACGCCGGCAGAATCTGTATATCTAAAAAATACATGACAAGAAAAAATGTCATAGAAAACAATACGCCAACAAATATTCCGGCAAAAAAACCACTGCCTCGTCTTTTCCTCATCTTTCACTATCCTCCATTATCTCGAAATATAATTTAACGGGTTCACATAACTTCCATTTTTCGTAACACCAAAATGGAGATGTGCTCCGGTCGATATACCGGTCGAGCCAACATACCCGATTACTTGTCCTTTTGTTACCTGTTTTCCGGCACTCACTGCAAGTCTGGAACAGTGCATATATACCGTATACAAACGGTTGCCATGCGAAATCATAATATAATTTCCGGCACTCGAACTATACGTAGCGGTCACTACTTTTCCGCTGCCGGCTGCTAATATCGGCGTTCCCGAAGGTGCAGCCAAATCGACACCTTTATGATATATGCTGGCACCTGCAGTCGGACTTTTTCTGCCACCAAATCCCGAAGAAATACGTCCGGCGCCACCTTTTAACGGCCAGCCAAGTCCTGTTGTGCTGCCGCCGGAATTTCCGCCGCCTGCCGCCATTTCACGGTCAATCTCATCCTGTTTTTTCTGAAGCAGTGCTTCCACCTGATTTTCCGCTTCCAGCGCTTTTTTCGTGTACTCACTTACTTGATCCTGCGATTTTTCCATCGCTTTATCAATCTTATCCAATTCTGTTTTTTTATCCGCCTTTAACTCGGACACCGCTTGCTTTTCTTCCCTTGTTTTTGTTTCTAATTCCTTTAACTCATTTGTCTGCTGTTCACGCTGTTTCTCCTTTTGCTGCACCGTAAGTGCTGCCTTCTTAAAATGCGCAAACACTTTGTTATCATATTCGGAAATTTTTTCAACATACTCTGAGCGGTTCAACAAATCAGAAATACTTTTTGCTCCAAATATAATATCAAGATATTCCTGATTTCCATTTTCATACATATATTTTATGCGCCGCTTCATCGTCGTATACTGCTTTTCTTTTTCCTTCTGTGCCTTTGCTAATTCCTTCTGAATTACCTTTAACTTTTTTCCAGACGACGTAACCTGTGCATGAAGTTTCTCTAATTCTTCTTCCAGAGATGCTGTTTTTTTATCTAACTTCTCAATATATTTTAAGGTATCGTCTTTATCGGCCTGAATCTCTTCAATTTCCTTTTGCAGACTATCCGCCTTGTTTTCCCATTCTTTCTGCTGTTTTTCTGTTTCTTTAATCTGCTTGTCATAGTTTGAGGCACCTACGTTTTGTCCAAACACAGAAAGCGACACAACGCCACACAATATGCCACACAACAGCCATTTTCTTCTCATCTTTATCACTTCCTAAATATTTAAATTTCTCCGCACCGTAATAAAACTGCCAAAGAATCCAATTCCAACACCCAAAATCAGTGAAATCGGAACTAACATCACAAAAACTTCTCCTGTCGTAAGGAAAGCAAGTCCCTCCGAAAAAAGAGAAAAATGTGTTGTTATATAAGTAAGAATCCGTCCATACGAAATTCCAAGCACAATAAGCGGAAGAATTGAACCAATCAAACCAATCACTACGCCTTCCACAATAAACGGCGCCCAGATAAAAAAGTCAGACGCTCCCATCAGACGCATAATCGCAATTTCCGGTTTTCTTACGGCGATTCCGGTCGCAATTGTCGAATGAATCAAAAATACGGATACAAGTAAAAGCACAACAATCAGCACCAGTGACACACCACCAACCAGTTTATTAACACTCGAAAAGCCTTCTTCGATTTCATCCGCTTCCTTAATCCTTCGGATTCCTTTTACGTTTTTTAAGTATTCTACTAACGTAGACTGTCGTTCCAAATCCTTGCAGTAAATAGCATAAGATGCTGATTCCGCTAACGGATTATCATCCCCAAAGCTTTCTGCCAGTTCCGGTGTCTTAGAAAAGTTTTCCTGTTTAAAGTCTTCCCATGCCTGTGCAGCAGAAATGTATTCTATCCGCTCCACTTCATCTCTTTTCTCAATTTTTTGTCCAATATCAGCAATCTGTTTTTCCGAAAGATTTTCTTCAAAAAATACAGAAATTCCCACTGACTGTTCTGCCGAGTGAAGAATATTCTGAAAATTACTAAGCACAAAATAAAACAAGCCGAATACAAATAGACAGGCTGCAATCGTTCCCATGGAAGCTAGGGTAAACATCCGGTTTTTTCTCAGATTTGCTAGTCCTTGTTTGATGCTGTGAAAAAATAAATTAATCCCCTTCAACCTGATAACCACCTTTCTTTTCATCTCTTACCAAAACGCCATCCTCTAAATTTATAACACGCTTTTGCATGACATCCACAACATCATTATTATGAGTTACAACAACAACTGTTGTACCCATTTTGTTTACTTCCTCCAACAACATCATAATATCCCATGCTGTCTTGGGGTCAAGATTTCCCGTCGGCTCGTCCGCCAGCAAAATGGTCGGCTGGTTAATCAGTGCTCTGGCAATCGCTACACGCTGCTGCTCTCCGCCGGATAATTCGTGCAGATACATCTTCTCTTTCCCTTTTAATCCAACCATCTCTAACATAATTGGAACATTTCTTGCAATATCCCTTTTGGTCATGCCGATGATTTCCTGTGCAAAGGCAACATTTTCAAATACCGTCTTATTCTTTAATAGACGAAAATCCTGAAATACCACACCAATCTTTCTCCGGTATAACGAAACCTGTTTGCGCTTCAAATTCGTCACCTGTCTGCCACCGACAAATATACGGCCTTCGGTCGGATTTAACTCTTTTAAAAGCAATTTAATAAAAGTGGACTTGCCAGATCCACTTTTACCAACTACGAATACAAATTCGCCTTTATGAATGCGAATGGATACATCACTTAGCGCTTCCACACCTGTAGAATACTGCTTACTGATATGATCCATTGCAATAATAGGTATCACCTTTTTCTTTGTTTCCATGATACAAAACCTCTCTCGTCAATTAATACTCAATGGTCTCCAAATAGTTCATATACTTCACAACCATCAACGCAATGCGGAATGTAATCGCATCCTCAAACACACGCAAATCAAGTCCGGTGCTCTTTTGCAATTTATCCAAACGATAAACAAGCGTATTTCGATGGATGTAAAGCTGTCTCGATGTCTCCGAAACATTTAAGTTATTTTCAAAGAACTTGTTAATTGTCGTCAAGGTTTCTTCGTCGAAATTATCCGGTGTGTTGTCATCGAAAATTTCTTTAATAAACATTTTGCAAAGTGGCAGCGGAAGCTGGTAAATCAGCCGTCCAATTCCCAGATTACTATACGCCATTACCTTTTTGTCACTGTAAAAGATCTTTCCAACATCCAGTGCCATCTTCGCTTCTTTATAGGATCTTGAAACTTCCTTGATATCCTTGATAATCGTTCCAAACGCCACACGTACACGTGCCATTGCCTCAGTATTTAACATATCTACGATAACCTGTGCGGTTTTCTCCAAATCCTCGTAAGTATCTTTGTCCTTAATTTCTTTTACGATAATGATGTTTTTCTCATCCACTGCCGTGATGAAATCCTTGTTGCCACCGGCAAACATGCTGCGTACAGTCTCTAAGGCACCATTATCTTTTTCCTTACTTGTCTCTACAATATAAACAACTCGGCGTGCGTTCATCTCGATATGAAGTTTCTTCGCACGGTTAAAAATATCAACCAAAAGGAGGTTATCAAGCAAAAGATTCTTAATAAAGTTATCTTTGTCATAACGTTCTTTATAGGCAACTAATAAGTTCTGAATCTGGAATACAACAATCTTTCCAATCATATATACATCCTCGGCCTCTCCCTTTGCCACGACAATGTATTCTAACTGGCTCTCATCATAAACCTTAAAAAACTGGTATCCCAAAATCGCCTGACTGTCTGCCGGCGAATCCGCAAATATCTTAACGGTCGCACAGTAATCTTCACTGTCACCTGCCGTCTCCGCTAATACATTTCCATCGGCATCCACTACACTAAGATCTATTTTTGTAATTCCTTTTACACCATCAATTGTATTTTGCAAAATCTGGTTTGATATCATTTATGCCCCTCCTTAACTACTCCTTTTGTACTTTTCGTTCACCACACCTCATTTCTCCTCATTGTACCATTTATTCGGGTTATTGTCAAAAGGTCTTAATCCTCGCAAATTGAAGGGCATCATTTTTCTTATACCATTTTTTGTACTTTTTCAGGGATGCTTTCGGCACATACACATCTCTAAAAATCGGAAGATAACAATAATTTTTATCATTATTCTGTGTCAGTTTCGGTGGATTTTTGGAGCGGAAATACACTTTTGTTGTCACATAACCGGCGCGGTAAAATTCACCCCATGCTCCCTGCAGCGTTTTTACACTTGCCCCGATATCCAGTTTTTTTAACTGACGGCTGCCGCAAAGAGAGGCATCTTCACTTATCAGTTTTACCTTATTTCCTATTTTTACTACATTCTTTTTCGCAATGGCAATTAATAATTTGCCACTCTTTTTCTCATAAACACACTGCCCCTGTTTGGCAATACTTTTATTTTTCTTGGCAATACTTACCTTTGTTATCTTCTTTCCGGCAATAGCATCTTTGCCAATCATTTTCACCTTCTTGCCAAGATAAACACTTGTTGCTTTTCCTGCTTTGAGTGCATTATCCGCAATCGAAGTAACACTATCAGGAACTGTAATTTTATTTTTCGCCGGCACTGCCCAGATAAGCTTTGTCCCCTTCTTATTTAATAACAAGCCTTTCTGCATTTTAAAACTTTTATTTTCCTTCGAAAGTGTGACTTTGGAAAGTTTCGGACAGGCGGAAAAGGATGTGTAATTGTCAAAGGAAGCAAGTGATTTTGGCAATTTCACTTCCTTAAGACTCTTACAGCCATAAAATGTTTCTGCACTAATTTTCTGCACACCATCCGGAATTATAATACTCTTAACTTTACGAAGTCCGCTAAGCGCTGTTGACTCTAATATCGTCAAGTTCTTTGGCAGAACAACGGATTCAACATTTATCGTCTTTTCGCTCCAGCCGTCAACACCATGTGCATACTCAACGGTCACACCGGAAATATTCTGGTTAAATTCATCTGCATCTTCCAATTTGCGAAGTGCCGTGTCATAACCTACTCTTGTCACAACAGCTCCTTCTACCGCATCCGGAAACTTTAAGGATTTTGTCTTGTTTGTTGTTTCTACAAGATAAATCCATGCATTTTTTCCATCTTCGGATAAATACGCATGATATGTAGCTTCCGAACCTTTATAGGTTACCTCTTTGCCTGTATTCCATCCCGCCAGTGTGCTTTGGCTTTTTGTGTCAGCCGCTTTCACAATAGCAGGTTGTCCGTTATTTGAAAATCCCATATTTAAACCGCCGCCAAGCAATGACATAGACAACAGTAACGCTCCACCCAGTATTCTTTTGTTTCTCATCATAATAAAACCTCCTTTTGTATTGTCTTTATATATAAGACGATTCAAAAGGAGGAAAAGTTGCAAAAAAAACAATTTTTTATATTATTTTTATTCCTTATCCGGCAGCGGTTTGATGATTTTTTTGTAAATCCTCATAAGAAATATCGTTGATACCGCAAGTGACATACTCTCCGCAATCGGGAATGACCACCAAGTGGCATGCAAGCCGCCAAAATGAGCCAGAAGATATGCAGCCGGAATCAGTACGACAAGCTGACGCATAACCGAAACCACCATGCTGTAAACAGCCTTTCCCAAAGACTGGAATACCGTACCTGCAATAATGCAGAACCAAGCAATCAAAAAGTGGATTCCAATAATACGAAGTGCCGGAACTCCAATTGTAAGCATCGCTGTCGAAGCCTCAAACAATCCCAGTAATTTGTCCGGAATCAGTTCAAATCCCAAGAAACCAATAAACATCAAACAGAACGATACAACCAGACTCATTTTAATCGTTTTTATCATTCTGTGCTTTTTCTGTGCTCCGTAGTTATAGGCAATAATCGGTGTAATTCCATTATTCAATCCAAACAATGGCATAAA
>OGQG01002674.1_pt1 | contig 9982 bp, 10 predicted proteins | sample 1553201 | NCBI WGS metagenome assembly OGQG01 (sample SAMEA2579925, study PRJEB22360) | human gut metagenome | biome: human gut; feature: human-associated habitat; material: faeces | place: Denmark | collected 2008/2010
TATTATTGCATCAGGTATCCTTATCTTTCCCATATCATGAAGTAATGCTACCCTGTATATCTCATCCTGTTCTCTCTTCGACTTGCCCATTCGCGCCGAGATTTCCCTGCTATACTTTGCCACTCTCTCTGAATGACCTTTTGTGTATTTATCTTTCGCATCAATTGTTTTTGCAAGTGCCTGCATTACACTGTCATTTATCTCAATAAGCTGGTTATTTGTCGCATCAAGTTCATTTAATGTGCGCATTGTAATTTTTCTTGACATCGTACAAAAAACAACAATTATTATGTAAAGCGCTATACTCAGCGATACATCATACATAATAAGTCTGCTTGTTTTTTGATACAGCTTGTCATTATTTACAATCATAACAGCATACCACTCACCCATAATCGGGGCAGAAAATACCGTAACTTTTCCGCTCTTCATATTATACGTAAAAGTCTGCTCTTTGCCTGATTTTACTTTATTATAAATAGGTGCCATTTCACCTTTTGAATAATCTTTGCCAATGCTTTTATTATTTGAATGTGTAACGACAAGTCCGGTCTTATCACACACAAATCCATAACCGTGACCATTAAGTTTTATGGCTTCTGTCTCTTCCTGAAGAGTTCCAAGTTCTATATCTAAAGATATAACACTCTCCTTGTCCTCCAGAAGCTGGCTTATAGAAACCATAATAGTCCCTGTCTGCGCATCAAGATACGGCTGTACAAATGTAGGCTCGCCGTTTGCGGCAACAGCCGCTTTATACCACTCTCTATCCTGCGGCACATAATCTTTTTCAGGCTGCCAGCCTATTCCGTCAAGATATTCTCCATTGAAAAGTCCATAAATTCCCGTAAAACTTTTATCTACATCCCTCTTGTAATATTTTGACTCCTGTGTCAGAAAGTCTAAAATATCATCCCCACTGTAATTTTCACGCAGCATATATTCTACGGTAATAGCCGTAAGTTCAACTGCATCCATTCCTCTCGACAAATATGCATCCATCTGCTCTTTCTGTTGCTTTAATGCACTTTCTCCCACCGAAAGCGTATCATCCACAGCCTTTTTATAAAATGCCTGAATTGTACAAAATGATAAAATTGCAATCGCACAAAAACATACTATCAACGTCGCAATATACTGTCTCTTATTGATTTTTTTCATATGGCTCCATTCCCCTTATCAATCTGCTTTGAAACAAATAATTCATTTCTATGTAAGTTATTTTTATACATAAACAACTAAAAAATATAAATTTGCTTTGATTATATCAAAATATATTGTCCTATGCCATAAAAATATATAAATAAAGTAAAAAATGACTGCATATCAGCTTTTTTCAAAATATACAGTCACATTTTTATCATATTTTTTGTTTTAATTATTCATATTTATTCTGCTGTTTACAGATAAACTTTTCAATTTAAGCAATAAATCTTAGACAATAAATCTGCTCATATCTCCGACAAGTCCCTCTGCCTGCTGTGCCATCTCATCACAACTCTGTGCAACTCCTGTCATAAGTGCTTCAAGTTCCTGTGATGATGCTGTCACCTCTTCTGTAGATGCAGCCGTACTCTCAGTTCCTTTTTCTATGTTGCGCACTTTGTCAGATATATCGTTGACAGTTTCTGTCATGTTCTTTGTTATGCGATTTATGTCAACAAGCTTTTCGTTTGTAAATGATATTCCACTAAATACTTTATCAAACTGTTCAATAACCTGTTTTGTATATGATGCATTTTCTTCATTACTTCCTACAACATTATCAATATCTCTGTGGCATTCCTCAAAATCGGTAGTCAATGAATCAATAATATCTTTAATGTTGTTAAGCTCTGCTGATGTATTCTCGGCAAGTGTCTTTATATTTCCTGCAACCACGGCAAATCCATGTCCTGCCTCTCCTGCTCTTGCTGCTTCTATGCTTGCATTGAGAGATAAAAGGTTTGTTTGAACAGCTATTTCTTCAATAACATTCAATATCTGAGTCATATGTTTAATAGATTCATTTGTCTCATTTATCTTTGTTGCTATTCCGGAAATCTGTTCTGTCATTTCGGCACTTCCCTTGCTCATAAGCTCAACTTTTTCTTTCATCTCATTACTTGAGACATTGAGCTGTTCCACATACTCACTTACATTGTTTACACTCAAGTTCATTTCTTTACCGTCACCTGACATAACCTCAACATTGTTTGCAATTTCAGAAAGTAAATCGACCTGAGTTGTAACGTCTGTTGCAACATGCTCAATAGCTTTTGCAACCTGAGAAGTAGCCGTCAACGCAGTTTCTGTCTTTCCCTTTATATCTGTACTGTTGTTTTGTACTGTTCCGGCTGTCTCTTTTGCCTTGGAAATACTGTCTCTAAATGATTTGATGGCAAGATTGGTATGTGCCACCATCTGTCCCAATTCATCTGACCTTGAAACAACTTTGCCATCCAGAGTGCTTGACAAATCACCTGATGCAACTGACTCAAGTTTACCGCGCACCCTCTCGATAACTCCTACAAGCTGTCTTACAATTATGTATGATACAACGAGCATCAAAACTACAAGTACAACAGTAACTATTATCAGAAAACTTGTAGAACCGCTGAATATCTTTATAATTTTATTCAAACCTGTGGATTTCTGAACAATCCCCTGTATATCGTCTGAATAAATTCCTGTCGTAATAACCCAGTTCCACTTATCAAACTTATGGCTGTAAGCAACCTTTGGTGCTACCGTCTTTCCATCCGATTTAGTAAAATAAAATTCATTAAATCCTCCACCCGCATCGGCAGTTTTCATGATAGACTGAATTATTTTTACTCCGTTTTTATCTGTAAGGTCATATCTGTTTGTTCCCTCCTGCTCCGGCAGAATTGGATGCATAACAAGATTATAATCGGTATCGTCAACCCAGAAATATCCTGAAGAATCATCTCCATATCTTAGATTGCGCAATGTTTCCAACGCATCTTTTTTCGCAGTATCTTCGTCAATCTTACCATCTTCACTAAGATTATAATAATATTCCACAGAACTTATTGCAGACTGAACCTCTGATTTAACTTCTGTTTTATATGATTCTAAAGTGTTCTCATATAAAACATTTTCCATTCTCTCCCGAATGTTTCCAAAAATCAATACTGTAATTCCAACTAAAATCAGACATGTCACCAAAACAACGCCTGAGAAAAATAAACTTAATTTATTCGCAAGTGATTTTTTCATACCCTTTACCCTTTCTTCCTTTATTTAATAATTTTTTTCAATAAACCTTACTCTATTAGTATATCACGCTATAATATAAAAATCCACAAAAATGTCGCATTTTCTCCTATTAACTTCCCGTTTTCGCATTTTAACGTACCTTATTAAAAAAATTGTTATCTGACTAATGTTTAATGCCTTTTTTCTAATTCCAATTTTATGCCACATCTGCTATACTATAAATAGACACGCATCTAGGAGGAGAAGCACATGGTATCATATGAAAAAATTTCACTTATTTCAGAAAAAACTTATAACAAGGTATGGTTGGCAAATTTAAAAAATTCAGATACTATTGTTGTTGTAAAAGAAATTTCCAACGCAAATACAGATGTTTTAAATTCTGTTGCATCCATAAAAAATATTCACATTCCTAATATTTTATCCTGTGAAACAAACGGCGATATTACCACTATTGTCGAAGAATACATTTCAGGTATGCCCCTTGATTCCTATATCAAAGATAAACAATTATCAGAGCCTGAAATCATCAATCTCATTTCACAGGTGTGCGATGGCATTAAAACACTGCACACACAGAATCCGCCTATTATTCATAAAGATTTAAAACCGTCAAATATTCTTGTATCAACTGACGGCACAGTTAAAATTATAGATTTTGATGCAGCCAGAAAATATAATGATACTGCAGATACTGATACATGTCATCTCGGCACCTCCGGCTTTGCCTCACCTGAGCATTACGGTTATTCACAGACGGATGCACGAAGCGACATTTATTCCATAGGTGCTGTTATGTATGAATTATTTTCGGGCAGACAGTTTCCAAAAAATTCATCTGAATTAACTTTAAACGCAGACGAACTTTGCAATTCTGCGCATAAATCTTCCAAAAAACTAATTCATATTATTGAAAAATGCACTATGTTTAATCCTTCTGCAAGATACCAGAATATTGATGAATTAAAACGTGCATTAACAAATTACAATAACCACACAAAAAAACTTGTAGCTTCATGCAGCGTTGCAGCACTCGCATTATGCTGTCTTATCGGAAGTCTCATCATATCATTAAAGCCAAATGATAAAGCTAACGGTGCAAAGCACATTGTTGCAAACACACCTGTTTCTGAACCGGCATCTGATGTTGACGCTGCACAAACCGAAACACCCGTAAAACCTGAAAATGTTTCCGTTTCTGAAACTGCTGACAATGATACAAAGAAAAATCCTGTTAAAAAATTAGCAAAAGCAACAAAAATAACTAAAAATAATACAAAAAAGAAAAAAGCCAAAAGCATTAAGCCACAAAAATCGGCTGTCCCAACAATAAGCAGTGCAGCTAATCCAACTAATACAGTTAAAAGCAAAAAAAATGCTGACAGCAACAGCAAAAAAAATACCACACAGAATAAAACAGCAACAAATAAAAAAAACACGAAAAGTGCACCTAAAGCAACTTCTACACCAAAAGCAGCTTCAACTCCGAAGCTCTCCAATCCGGTTGCCGTAGAACTTTCAAACAAAGCAGTATATCATCTTGATTCATATTTTGCAGACACTCAGGAATCTGTTGAATTTATTATTTTTTATTTGAAAACCAATCCGTCACTTACACCTGTCAATGTCGGATGTGGATTATTGGATACATATAAACTTCAAAATGTTTATCTTGAAGATATTTCCAACGGTTATACCTATCTTATTCCCGCAAAATATTGGTCACTTAAAGATAATCACATTGTAAATATATCTGACAAATTTTTAGACGCATTGCAGACAAATCATACATATAAAATTATTCTTGACTGTGACAACGCATATATTACCGTTAAGATTAGGGCTATAAAAGAACTCAGCAAAGTTACAAAACCTTTTAATCTTTTCGCAATATCACCTGCCTGCATTGACTATTCGTACAAAAATCCTAAAAATATAACGCTGTCATTGACAAACGGATACGGACGCAAGGTCACCAAGATTAAATTTAACGATTCAGGCAAAACATTAAGTTCAAAATATTACAGTATAGATAAAACTAATTCATACATTACTTTTAAGAAGTCTTTCTTTAAAGAATTTGGAAACAATGCAAATATCAAATTGCAGATTTATTACAATACTGTATCGCAGATAATTGACTCGAATGGGTACACACTACTCACCTTTAATATCAAAGACTAATAATATAGAAACGAGGAAACAATGAAACAATCAACTGAAGAATTAAAAAATGAAATCACAGCTTCTGATTCACTTGAAAATTGGTCAGAAGACAAAAAGGATTCTATCGACGAGATTACCTTAGCAGAATATTTAAAACGTATGCTTGAAATACATAATATTTCTAAAATCAATGTAATTTCTAATGCACAGCTTGACACAACTTATGGTTACCAGATTTTTCAGGGTAAAAAACATCCAAGCAGAGACATTCTTTTAAAAATTGCTTTCGGTTTTCCATTGACCGTCGATGAAACAAACCATTTACTCTACTATGGCAATGTGGGTACACTATATCCCCGCGTCAAAAGAGATGCCTATATTATGTTTGCACTACACCAGAAATATACCGTTATACAAGCTAACGATTATTTATATGAACACAACGAAAGGACGCTCTCAATTTAGCGTCCTTTTATTTATCAAAATAAATCCATTTAAACAAATTTATCTGTCGTAATACGAATACAATAGAACAATTTGAACATCACATTGCAATTCATATTGTACACAAAACATACACATGTTAAAATATTTATAGTCGCGACAATATTACAGGAGGATTAAAAATGCTCTGGTATTATATGTATCCATCTACTGAAGGAGTTACAGATTTACCATTTTACGTTGTAAGTATTGGTTTACATGAATTGCAGCCACGCATTGAACGGCCCGATGGCTATGACTACGACCAGTTTTTCTATAATTGCACCGGTTCAGGATGGTTAGAAATAAATGATCATAAATATGAATTACCGGAAGGTTCCGCTTTTTTTATTCCAGCAAAAAAACACATTGTTATTATCCGGATGAGAATGTGTGGGATATTCGCTGGATGGTCCCCGGTGGAAACAGCCTGACACCTCTTTACCATAAATATAATTTAGAAAACGGAGGAGTCTTTACATTACATGACGAATCAGAACTTGATCGTATATTAAACCAAATCCGTATGGAACTTATTAAACACCCTAAAACAGGAAATGTACTGGCTGCCGGGTTTGTTTATCCATTTATTATAGAATTTATATACCAGACTATGTTGTATAATTCAACAGAATTTAATAACACACCTTATGAACAACAAATGCGTACTTTACAAGAGTACATCAAGATACATTGTGTACACCCAATTTCTATAAGTGATTTATGCAAAGTATTAGCTGTATCACCTCAACATGTTTGTAGAATATTTAAAAAAACACTGGGTATACATCCAACTGAATATATAAATCAGTTACGTATCGAACTTGCATGTTCAATGTTGTTATACAGTAATCTTTCTATTAAAGAGATTGGAGAAAAATGTGGTTTTCAAAACACCAGCTATTTTTGCAAAAAATTTAAACAATTTGAACACCTAACCCCACTGGAATACCGAAACAGTGTTATTTGATTACTATAATTATAGTTTCAATTCTCAAACCAACTTATTAACTTCATATTTTATTCATTTGGAGGTATTATTATGCGACTAAAAACTCTTATCAAAAAAACCAGTGCCATATTATTATAATCTGCTTTGAGCTTGTCACTTTTTTCAAATCCTAATAATTAGTGTCTGCTGATTGACACTAATTATGATTCTGCTTCGGCTGATTTTGACTTAACCATACAGAATAATTCAACTGTTTCCGTTGATAATATAGCTGCGCAGGTTGCACTTTATGACAATAACGAAAAGCTTGTGACAACCTCAGATGCTCCAATCAATACCATTGCATCTGACGAAAAACAAACTTCTACTGTGACAATCACAATAAAACAACCGAAATTATGGGATTGTGATAACCCAAATCTTTATACTGCCGTCATATCTTTATATGACAAAAAAAACTTTTTTCTTGAACCGGCTCTTTTTCCGCCGTTTCATTTTTTCTGTCTTAGCCATTTCTCTGGCTTTCTTTAACATTCGCTGTTTGGAACGATAATCCAGACTTTCGAACACACGCTTTGCCGGTTCACTTAATGATTCAATGACCTCTTTATCAAGATGAGCCATTCGCTGCCACCTCCAATTATATTCAGTGGGCTGTATGTATGCTTTTGATTTTTCTGTTGAATGTTTTGGGGAAATATGATATATTGATATTAGAAAAGGAAAGTACCCACTCCAAAGTGGATGCTCCCAGGTGGTTTTTAAATGTCCTTACGGACATCGCCTATCCTGTTTGCCGACAGGATAGGCATTTTTATTTTCGCTTGTTTCTCTTATTGAGAAAGGCAAGCAACGCTATAACAAGACTACCAAAGGCACATAACAATGTTAATATGCCGATGAAAATCGAAAGGATTTCAAAAGCTGTCATTCACGTCAATTCATCTGCCCTTATTTTTCCTTATTTTTTCCCTGTTTGCCTGTTATTTTTTTATTGACCATCTCATGGAAATTGGTATTAAATAACTGATACAGACTACTGTCTTTTTCCATCGTATTATCAAACGGAACAATCTTATCGCCAAACCGGATAAGTCCCATTCCCGGCTCTGCTCCATTCACACAGGCAAGCCACTCATGCGATAATAACTATGTAATGCTCGCAAGCGTTCCGTGGCATCTAACGGTATCAGGCAACTCCCCAATCGGTGAAATAACTGCTGAATGGAAAATTCTATGGTGTTAAAATAATTTCTGGCACTTTCATAATCCGGCTTTCTGCAGCTGACAATGAAATACTTGGATTGCAAAAGTCCTCCCCGCCCTTCCTGCAATCGCTTTTCAATCAGCTTGTGGTATTCTTTCGCCAAAGGCTCCATTTCTTTGCTGACTGCCTTCTGCAGAATTTCTTCCCGCAACCTTCCATTGTCGGCATAATGATTGGATACAATCACCTTGTAGCTGACATTCATTGACCGAAGCAGCGTTTCAAATCGCTTGCCGGTTTCTTCTTTTTCTTGCTCATCCTGTGTGGAAAAGTTAATATCCTCAAACAGATACATCCTGTCAAACTGGTGAATCTTCTTTTTCACTCCGTCTTTGTTTGTTGGACTCTCCAGTTCAAAGATACCGTTTTCTGATATTCGATAGATTGGTATCGTATCCTGGATACACAATGGAACTTTGTAAATGTGTTGCGTCTGTGGAGTCAGTGAGTCCTTTCTGAATAATTTTAGCATTTGTTCTAACCTCCTGATCTTGTTTTAGATATGAAAAAAAGAACTACCGAAGTAATTCTTTTTTCATTTTTTGTATATGAATTTGTCCAATAGCTAAATTTCAATGTTTCCGAATAGAATGATAGAGAAACACCATTCCAGCACCCAATAATAAAACAGCTATTATTAAAATGCAAACCAAAGGGAACCGTAAAATATAATCTGACGAATTTGTAAAACACTCATTATAATTTCTAAATTCAAATGCTTGATACCATTTTGCAAATAACGGCATCAAGAAAGCAAATATCCCACCTATCATGATACACGTTATGGAGATACACCTTTCAATAATACTACCATTACTATTTTTCCTATCCATATTGTGATTATTTGTGTCCTGATCGTTATCGGTATCAACCTCGTCCTTCATAAGATAATCCAACGAACAGTCAAAATATCTTCCTAATTTGACCATATTTTCCATATCAGGAATCGTCCCCATTTCCCACTTGGAAACAGCCTGTCTGGAAACATTCAGTTTTTCTGCTAGCCGCTCCTGTGATAATCCGTTCTGTTTTCTTAATTTCTGTAATTTTTCAGCAAATGTCATAACTTACATCCCCTTTCTGTTTTTCAGTGTAATTACAGTATATCTTTATCTCCCAATCTATCTACCATCTGTACCTTGCAAATCCGCAATTCAAGGTTACATTCCGGAAAATACTGCCGATTTATGCACTTCTGCTATAAATCAGATCATGATAGGTACATCCACGACATTGCAGTCACCTCTGTTTTGATTTTATACCCTTTTATAAATAATAGGAGCATCATATCCAAATGTACGTTTCCCATTCACTTCCATACTCTCCGATACCTCCAAACATGTATCAGAAAATTTCTCCCACAACCGAAATATCATTACCGGCGAAAACTGGCTCACACTGCCCCCTTCCCATACTCCATCCTTTTCATGATACAAAGCCGGAGTAAATTTTTCTGACTTTTTCAATGCACTATATTTCACATTTTTCATTGTTTTGTAGGAAAATGTATTCTTATCCTCTCCTTCCGGAATTTCATAGGAAGAAAGCATAATCCCATCATCCTGCTCTGTCAACAAAAACAAATGTGGCGAAGAATGACGTTTTCCTTGGCTTTGATAATAACTTTCTTCCACAATGAATATGCCAGAAAAATCTGCCGGCAGATCCTGTATTTTATTGTTACACGGCGTATTAACATGCTCCGCATATGGATATATCTCTCCTGCTTCCTTCATTTTTTGAAATTGTTCCTGATTATCAAAGTGACCTGTCATCATTTTAATAAACTGCTCAAATTTAGATATATTTTCTGTATGGCTCATATAATTCTCCTCTCTCGACGATATTTTCTCTCATTATACACCCATCCATATGATAAAAAAAGAATATTA
>OGQG01002683.1_pt1 | contig 9949 bp, 9 predicted proteins | sample 1553201 | NCBI WGS metagenome assembly OGQG01 (sample SAMEA2579925, study PRJEB22360) | human gut metagenome | biome: human gut; feature: human-associated habitat; material: faeces | place: Denmark | collected 2008/2010
TACGCATTGTTTGGCATAAGCAAGGAAACTCTTTATCGTTTGATTCGTAAGGGTACAATCCCCAGTGTAAATGCAGGAGAAAGACAGACATTACTATCAAAAGCAGAACTGATGAAACTCTATCCTCCACGCAAGAAAGCTCTCACAAAGCCGAAACCTGTTGCCAAACTATATAGTCTGGAGCCGAAAGATTGTTATACCATTGGAGAAATCACAGAGAAGTTTCTTGTGAATGAAAGTACAGTTTATCTCCATATACGCAAATACTCTATCCCTACTCGGCAGATTGGGAACTTTGTGTATGTACCCAAGAAAGAAATTGATAACTTATATAAAGGTGTGAAGCGATGAAGAAAGCATTAGTCAATACACGAGTGTCGGTAAAGCTCCGCAAATCTGAATATCGTGATGAATGGTATCTTTATGTGGAATCTTATCCTGTATTTCAATCCGGAAAAGATACGCCACAAAGAGTGCGTGAATATCTCAATCGTACCATTACAACACCTATTTGGGATAAGTCACGCAATGCAAGGACTAATGCCGAAGGCAAAACCACTTATAAGCCGAAGCGAGATTTGAACGGTGTCATTCAATGTAAGTCGCAATTAGACCAGGAATCATGTATCTATGCCGACAAGGTCAGAAGCCTACGACAAAAGGAATACGACAATGCAGCTTTATATGCCGATACCGATGCAGAACAGGCGGAGCAGTTGGAACGCTCCCGAAGTAATTTCATTGAGTACTTCGACCATGTGCAGCGAACAAGGCATGCCCATAGCTCTGATTCTATCATTGTCAACTGGAGGAGAGTGCATGAATTATTGAAGATTTTCGCAAAAGGTGACACCATTCTCTTTTCGCAAATAGACTTAAAGATGGTTGAATCGTTCCGGCAATTCATAATGAATGCCCCACAAGGAGGCACTAAACGAGGTACGATTTCTCAAAATACAGCAGCAACCTATTTCTCTATCTTCAAAGCCGGATTGAAACAGGCTTTTATAGACGGATATCTGACTATTGATATTTCTGCAAAAGTCAAAGGCATTCAAGAAAGGGAAAGCCGGAGAGAATATCTCACGGTAGAGGAATTGAACCGACTGGCTCAAACACCTTGTGACCCATTACTGAAACGTGCTGCCTTGTTCTCTGCTTTAACAGGAATCCGTCATTGCGACATTCAGAAGTTGAAGTGGTCGGAAGTGGAAATGTTCAATGGAGGCTATCGGTTGAATTTTACTCAGCAAAAGACAAAAGGAGTTGAATATATGCCTATATCAGAGCAAGCATATAATCTCTGTGGAGAGCCAAAAGAGGGTGAACTTTTGGTTTTTGCCGGACTTCCTGACCCTTCTTGGATAAACCGTCCTGTCAAAAAGTGGATTGAAGCTGCCGGAATCACCAAACACATTACCTTCCATTGTTTTAGGCACAGCTACGCAACCCTGCAACTGGCTGGAGGAACTGATATTTATACGGTCAGCAAAATGTTGGGACATACAAATGTGCGAACAACACAGGTGTATGCAAAGGTTGTTGATGAAAAGAAAGAGAAAGCTACAGAAACCATTAAATTGGATTTATCTCAAACAAAATAACCATTATTATACTTTGTAAGTATAGCCATCTGCGTAAAATCTGCGTGGGTGGCTTTTTGTTTTTATCTATGGTCTTTTCTTCTGACCATCTTATGATCCCTTTATGATTGAAGACATTATCATAAAAATCTACTACTGATATTCTCCACTATTCATGTTGATAATCAATGGGTAATCCTTATGATGATTATGTTTCGTTACTGCTTATTTATGTGATGTATTACACTATGAAATCAGTATGCGTAATCGCTGTTATTTTGCCGAAAAATCAAAAAACAAGTAGCAATATGAGTGAGAAGAACATTACATTTGAAGATTTACCCAAAGCAATGTCGTGGTTGATGGATAAATTGAATGAGCTGGATTCTAAAATAGATGGATTAAACAATCAGAAGCAAAGCGTTCCAACCGAACAATGGATGAACCTTAAGGAATTGTGTGATTATATTCCCAGTCACCCGGCAGAGCAAACTGTATATGGCTGGACGAGTTGTCATCTAATCCCATTCCACAAAAGAGGGAAGCGTATCATGTTTCTAAAATCGGAAATTGACGAATGGCTCCATGCCGGCAAAATCAAATCTGATAAAAACTTGGAAGATGAAGCCGCCCAATTCATAAAGTCAAAAAGAAATACCAAATTCTAATGGATTCAACCAATTTATGCAATGCGCTCAGAATGGAATTTGAAGGGATCTTTGAAAACAAGATTCCTTTGGATGCTTTTCCTGCCAAAATTCAAGATATGATATTGGCTCTATCCCGACAAGAGAATTATTCCATAGAATATATGATGGCTTCTCTTTTGGTGGCAGTGTCAACCGCTATCGGCAACGCTGTCAATATTCGTATTCGTGGTGGATGGATTAGTAATCCTGCCCTTTATATGATATTGGTAGGTCGTCCCGGAATGGGCAAAACCCCACCTTTGGATTTTGCATTCCGTCCTATCCGAAAGCATGATGCCAAAATCATCAAACAATTTAAATTGGATATGGAGCATTATAATAGCTTGGTTGAAAACAATAAGGCTAAAAAAGACAAGTCCTCTTCATTGCCGGACAAACCAATTTTACGAAGAACCATCATATCCGATTTTACACCGGAAGCTTTAATGCGTGCGTTGGATGACAATCAGCGAGGTGTCGTGGTATATGTGGATGAAATTATGGGAATGTTTAATGCCGTGAATCAATATAGCAAAGGACAACTCATTGAGCAGCTATTGACAGCCTTTAGCGGAAAACCATTGGATATTTCAAGATGTAGCATCCCTGTACCTATTCATATAGAGCATCCTTTTATAAATATTGTCGGCACGATGCAAACGACACGTATGCACGAACTGATAGAGAAAGGATATAAAGACAATGGGCTGATAGACAGAATAATTTTTGTTTATCCATCGTCTCAGGAAATTTCAGATTGGGGGCTGGATGAAGAATCTTCCGTATCAACTTTTGGTAAATACTCATCAATGTGGGATTCTATTATAAATAAGGTAATTAGTTTGCCATTTATAGAGAATGAAGATGACAGAGCCATACATAATGTATTGGAATTTTCTTCAGAAGCCAAAGCCTATTTTACAAACTGGCGCAATAATGCAGTTCGGGCTGTTAATCAAATCCAAGATGATGGATTGGTGGATAGCAGAGTGATTAAAGCTCCCATGATTACGGCTCGTTTAGCTTTAGTCTTGCAAATCCTTCGTTGGGCTTGCGGTGAAGAACACAAGGATTTTGTGGATATTGATTCAACCAAATCTGCTATTGCATTGAGTGAATACTTTGAGAACTGTTATACCAACATTCAGAAATATATGTTGCGAGAGAGCGTTGAACCGCAAAAAAGAGAATTGCTTGATTGCCTTTCCGCAACTTTCACTACTGCCGATGCCATTCAAGCCGGAAAAGAAGTAGGGTTGTCGGAAAGGTCGGTAATGTATTCTTTGGTTAGCCTTGCTACGAATAAGGTTATCAAGAAAGTAAAGCGAGGTGAATATGAGAAGCTGCAATAAACGACACCTTTTGCAGTTTGCAGTTGTTGCAGTTTGCACTTTGCGCTGACATAGGATTTCTGCAAAACTGCAATAAGTGCAAACTGCACGGACTGCAATAACAAAATGAAGAAGTATGGCTGAATATAGATTTTCTCTTCAAAAATATAAGCGTGGGTCAAAACTTTCATGCCCGAAGTGTGGAAAGAAACAATGTTTTGTCAAGTACATAGATAGCCAAGGAGAAATAACTTTTCCTGATTATGTAGGCAGATGTGACCATGAGCAATCTTGCCAATACCATTACACTCCATCGGATTATTTTCATGATAACCCAATGGTAGTGGATTACAACAAGGATAACTTCATTGAAGCCGATAAGCCTAAGCCCAATTTACTGCCTCCAACCTCTTTTGTTGACAATGAACTAATGAAACGTACTCTTACTAACTATGGTATGAATCCATTGTACATCTACCTGTCTGGGATGTTGGGTAAAGATGAGACTTCTCGGATATTCCAACTATATCATGTTGGCACATCAAAGAAGTGGGGCGGTTCTACTGTCTATTGGCAAATTGATTGGCAAGGTAATGTACGAACAGGGAAGATAATGTTGTATGATGCAGAAACAGGACATCGGACAAAAGAGCCAAGAAGTTATGTTAGTTGGGTACATACGGAACTGAATCTCCCAAACTACAATTTGAAGCAATGTTTGTTTGGCGAACATCTGTTATCTGAGAATCCGACCAAACCTGTTGCTATTGTGGAAAGCGAAAAATCCGCTTTGATAGCTACCCATTATATGCCGGAATTTATATGGTTGGCAACAGGTGGAATGCATGGATGCTTCAAGTCTGACGTGGTAAGTGTATTGAAAGGTCGGTCGGTTATGCTATGCCCGGATTTGGGTGCAAGAGAGGTTTGGCAAACCAAGATGGCTTTACTCACTTCCGTATGTTCTAAAGTTGTATTGAGTGATAGTTTGGAACAATGCGCCACAGACGAACAGCGCAAGAACGGACTTGATATTGCGGATTTCTTATTGATGACAGAAACACCTGCGATGATACTTCAAAAGATGATAAAGCGAAATCCAAACCTACAAACTTTGATTGACTGCTTGCATTTGGAACTGGTGGATTCCGGTTAGTGATGTGTTTATGGAGAAGCCAAACTAAGGGGAAAGTAAAACTATTGATTATCCAAATGGATATAGGTGACAATAGCCACTCTTAAAGTTGACAGACAAATGGCATAGTTCGGACAAAGACAATGCTTGCACTAAGGTATGTAATGCTCCATTTTTAATGGGTATTCTATGCAAGAAGTACCACCGTCCGACAAAATGGTTTCACTCATTTGTCGTCTTGGAGGCTTCTTGCATTACTCGCAGGCTCGCAATGGATAGAACATTTTATTAATAAATTCCAGTTATAAACGCTTATGGATATACAACAAAACAATGGAAAACAGGGTGTTCGTACTCGTCATATAGACATTCGTCTGACTGAAAATGAGTATGAAATGATAGTAGAAAAAGCTGCCGAATGTGGACTGACACTTAGTAACTACGGACGAAAATTATTGCAAAATCACCATCCAAACAAACGACTTTCAGACGAGGAAGTACAAGGATTGAACTCTTTATCGGATGCACGAGCCGACCTTATCCGCATTCAGAATGTACTCAAAGGTAAACCTGATGAGATTAAAAAACGATATTTCCGAGATGAGAATTATATGCGTGCTTGGATAGAGGCAGTAAATAGGCTTATTGTCCGATGGGGACAAATACGAGACAGTATAAATCAAATTTGAAATTATGATAGCACAAGGAAAGGCAATTTCTCATGGAGCAAGAGCCATTGAGTATTCTATGGAAAAAGATAAAGCCCAGCTCGTTAAGGTGCATGACTTGCCAGAAAATATAGAACCTTTGGCTATGTGGTCACGGATGATGCAACACCAGCATCAATGTATGAAAGACAGATATAATCCGAAGCCCATAAAGCTGAACGCACTGCGCTTTGAAATATCTCCAGCCAAAGAAGAATCGGCAGGATGGACAATGACGGATTGGCAGAATTTGGCGGATGAGTTTATTGCAGTACTTGACGGCATTGACCGAAGATGTGGCAAACCAGATAGTCATCTTAAACCGACCAATATCAAAAATAGCCAGTATGTTGTTTCGTTACACACCGACAGCAAAAGTGGCATCCCTCACTTGCATATTGTAGCTAACCGCATAGACAATATGGGCAAGACAAACGATGCGCATTATATTGGTGAACGTGCCGTTCATGCTGCCAACATCATCAATGAGAGACGTGGCTGGGTGCAATCCGTGCAACGTCGTGATGAGAATATTCAGCAAATCAGTGAAGACTGCATCGCAATATTGAAAGCTATGCCAGAATTTGATTGGGAAACTTATAGCCAAATGTTAAACGCTAAGGGGTACGATATTAAGTTGATAAAGGACGATAAGGAAGTGGTCAAAGGGTACGCTATACGAAAAGGGAACTCTATTTATAAATCCTCGATATTGGGTAAAAGTCGAAAATTGATGCCATCAAAAATTGAAGCGACTTGGGTGGGATTACATGCTTCTGATAAACAAACTGCAATTCAATCAAAGGAAGTATGTACTCAAACGATGGCGCATAATAATAAAGAGGTGATGCCACAATCAAAGCCTTCTATTTACCACTATTCCATAACAGTGGATGGAGAACAACTCGAGGTTGATATACCAGATATGGTTAAGTCTGTCTTTGACGAAGAGTTTGGAAGCCTTGATGAAGAAGTCAAACAGACCAATTTATTCAAAGTTGCCGCCTTACTATTTGCCGGATATTTGGATGCAGCCACTTCCATGGCGGCTTCAAGCGGAGGTGGTGGCAGTCCCGGTAGCGGATGGGGTAAAGATAAGGACGATGATGAGCGTAACAGGGCTGTTCGTTGTGCAAAAATGGCAAAATGGCTCTGCAAACCGATTAAACGTAGCAGGGGTAGATAGTATTTCATTTATAATCACATATAACCATGCGTAAAAGTAAATATGACCAATCTTCTTTGCCTGTGCAGGATAGCAAGAGCATAGATAGTGATGATAACATTAGCAAAATTGAAAATCGTGTTGATTTTGAAACCGAGCTTGTAAATCTCACGAATCAGATTAAGGACATCAAAGATGTTATCCAAGAATTGAAACAGATAAAAGCATTTGTAGATGCTTCAGTGTTAACTTTTGAAGAATCAGCACAGGTTCTTAATGCTGCAGTGAAAACATCCGACAATATCCCTGATACTATTAGCCGTGCAATTATTCAGGCAGAGAATACTGTTGTAAATGTCAAACTTAGCGATGAAGACAAGTCTATTCTTACAGAATATCGCAATAAGTTGATTGAAGAAGAAAAATCTTTATTTGAGAAGCAGATAACAGAATTGAAGACACTTCATACGAATCACTGGAAAGAAGTCCATAAATGTGTGAAATCTGAAACTTCGTTTTCTCTTAATGGCAAAATAGCCAAATGTGCCGTTGTCGGATTCTGGATATTGTATGCGTATTTCTGTTTGACATTGGGAGGATTGATAATCTATATGAAGTTCTTTTAAGGAATTGGAAGGATGGATTGACCAACCTTCCAAATACATCACCATGTTATGACCTTATCAACAATCTCTTGTTGTTCGGCACTGCTACGCCTCAAATAAATACGAGTTGTTTCAATACTTTCATGTCCCATCAGGTCAGCAAGTAGAGAAATATCGTTGAACTTCTCCAAGAAATTTTTAGCAAAGCGATGACGGAATGAATGGGGGTAAACCACTTTCTCATTCAATCCGTATTTGGCTGCGTAGTTTTTCAACTGTTGCGCAATCCCTCTTGTAGTGATACGCTCACCAAAGCGATTAAGAAAAAGATAGCCGGTGGTACGATTGACTTTGCTAAGCCATTCTGTGGCTTCCTTGCGCAAGGACTTCGGAATGTAAATACGACGTATTTTGCCACCTTTGGTGTAGATGTCAAAATAACCCATCTGCACGTGTTCAGCCTTCATTTGGATTAGTTCACTGACTCTTGCTCCTGTTGCTGCGAGGAAACGAACTACGAAATACCATTCTTGGTTTTCCTCCTTTTTTAGTTTGTTTTTTAGAAAAGCGTAGTCGGCATTACTGATTACATTTTCCAAGTAACTCCGCTGCTGCACTTTGACGGATTTTAATCTCAAACGAGATTTTCCCATGCTATCAAGATACTTGTTCATTGCCTGAATACGAAGATTCACTGTCTTAGGCTTGAATTTCTCAATGAGATAGGTTTTATACACAAGCAAATTGCGCTTGTTCAATTCTTTGTGCCGGGAATAATACTCTTTTACGGCATAGAGATAAGCTGCAATTGTGTTCTCCGCCATATTCCCTTGACGAAGATACGTTTCAAAATTTTCAATGTTCATGTCAGATACATTATTAGTTAAACAATTCGTTATCATAATAATGTATGGTATTGCCTAATTCATTGAGTTCCTATTATGAGAAGTTTCTCGCTACCGGGGAGGTTAAGTGCATTGATGACGAGATTCCGTTTGAGATTCCGCAAGGGTGGGAATGGTGTAGATTCTCAAGTATATACAAAACACTTACTGACGGTACGCATTCAACACCTCATTACACAGAATCGGGTATTCCTTTTCTGTCTGTCAAAGATATGAGTAGTGGAATATTAAGATTCAATAATACAAAATATATATCTGAGAACGAACATATTGAATTATCCAAAAGATGCCATCCACAGAAAGGTGATTTATTACTTTCCAAAGTAGGTACCACTGGAATACCTTTGATTATTGAAACAGAAAAGGAGTTTAGTATATTTGTTAGTTTAGCATTGATTAAATTTACTTCAATTCCTATTGATAAACGATTTTTGATACATTTAATCAATAGTCCATTAGTACAAGAACAAGTACAAGAGAATACACGTGGAGTAGGTAACAAAAATTGGGTACTTACTGCGATTGCTAATACGCTTATATTACTACCACCATTAAATGAACAATTACGAATATCTGATAAGATAGACGAACTTTCTCCAATTATAAGTAAATATGCAATGTCTCAACAAAGATTGGAGAATTTGAATGCAAACATCAATGGTTTGTTAAGAAAATCGATTCTTCAAGAAGCTATCCAAGGCAAGCTTATCCCACAAATAAAGGAAGAAGGTACAGCCCAAGAACTGCTTGAACAGATAAGGCAGGAGAAGTTTCAACTCGTCAAAGATGGCAAGTTAAAGAAGTCTGCCTTGACTGATTCTGTTATCTATAAAGGTGACGATAACAAGTACTTCGAGAAGGTTGGTAAAACAGAGCAGGATATTACTGATGAAATACCATTTGAAATACCTGATGATTGGAAATGGTGTAGAATAGGAAGTGTCTTAAATATTTGGTCTGCTCGAAGAGTACACGAAAGAGATTGGCGTTCTTCTGGAATCCCATTTTATCGAGCAAGAGAAATTGGTAAAATGGCTGATTGGGGTCATGTTGATAACGATTTGTTTATAGAACAATCGTTATACGATGAGTTCTCTAAAAGCGGAGTTCCGCAAATTGGAGACCTAATGATGACGGCAGTTGGGACACTTGGTAAAACTTATGTTGTTGAAACAAACAATCCTTTCTATTACAAGGACGGTAGTGTTTTATGTATAGGTAATCCTTTTCGCTTGAATCCGTATTATTTGAAATTATTTTTTGAATCGTCTGCTTTTGCAAACCAATATTTATCAGAGTCTGATGGAACTACAGTAGCAACCTTGACAATGGTGCGATTGAACAGATACTTAATCCCTGTTCCCCCTTTAAAGGAACAAACTCGAATCGTTGAAAAGATTAAAACTGTAACAAGTATTATGAGAGGATAAATGAGCAAATCGTTGAAGTTGAACTTCCTTTTGAATATCCCAATAGCTGGATTGTGTTACGCTTGAAAGATATATGCCAACTAACAGACGGTGAAAAAAGAAACGGAAAGGGCATTTGCCTTGATGCAAAGTTCCTACGTGGAAAATCATCTGCAACCATTATAGAAAAAGGCAGATTTGTCTATGCTGGAGATAATATCATTCTTGTGGATGGTGAAAATTCAGGTGAAGTTTTTTCTATTCCACAAGATGGATATATGGGAAGCACATTCAAACAGCTATGGCTTTCTTCGGTTATGTGGAAGCCTTATATTTTGGCTTTCATCTTGTTCTATAAAGAGGCATTGAGAAATTCAAAAAGAGGTGCGGCTATTCCGCACCTCAATAAAGAGTTATTCT